>Ga0265338_10000053_pt1 | contig 208184 bp, 177 predicted proteins | sample 42126metaG_FD_193579 | JGI IMG/M metagenome (GOLD analysis project Ga0265338, IMG submission 193579) | Rhizosphere microbial communities from Carex aquatilis grown in University of Washington, Seatle, WA, United States - 4-21-26 metaG | ecosystem: Host-associated > Plants > Roots >... | reverse complement strand
CCGCCATCGACACTGCCACCAAAGCCCTGCACACCAATGAGGTTCTTCATTTTAACTGCCTATTGGATGCCGTCGTCGCCGGAAGTTTCCTCGTGCTCGTCTCCATCATCATTCTTATCAGCGTCCGCGAATGGCTCGTCCTCCTCGCGCGCCGCAAACCCGCGCAATTGCGCGAGAGCAACCCGGTTTGGTTGGAGAATTATGCTGTGACCGAAGGCCGGCCCGCGAACATCGCCGGCGCCGCCGCGCTCGCGCTGACACTGGCAAAGGAACTTTCCGGCGAAGCCCACATGGACCGCGCCCGTGAAGCCACGCCAACCGTCTGCGCCTGTGACCATCACGCGCAAGCCGCGAAGAAAACCGACGAACAACTCTACGTCGAGATGACCAAAGAACGCTTCACCGGCATCAACCGCTGCTGTTAACGGTCTTGAATCCTGCCGACTGAGTACGCAAACGATTATCAGATAAGGAAAATCAGCTAACCGCTCCTCCCTCTCCCCCAGGGGAGAGTAGCCCTGTTGGGTATTACACATAGGACAATTCAGGCCAAATTCACGCCTAAACCAGCAAATAACGAAAGAAAAAAGACGAGGAATGTTCAGGGGTGACCGCTGGATTTTGACCGCCAGGCCCTTGCGCCCGTTCGAAGGTTCAGTCGCCAATTCTTTAACGTTTAACCCGCTGCACTTGCACAAAGCTGATTATTAAATCATCACCACCGCTGTAAAACCGAAAGTCGGCGCCGCCGTTTTCACGGCCTGAAAACCGGGCGTCGTTCACGTAGAAACGTGCCGTTTTCAACTGTCCTGAATTCGTGCGATGAATTATATACGGATATCGTTTGAAGGCACCGGCACCCGGCAATCGAACGTCCGTTGAATCGTAATCTAAGGCAAAGTCGCCTGCCCCAGAGTCGAAATAGGTTAGGTCAATTTCCACCGCACCTCCTGTCTGCGGAAGAAAATCATCAGCCGCGTCCAGATAAAAATAGTTCGGCGATGCATGCTTAGGCACCAGCCAGCAATGCACCCCATTGTGTTCAACAACACTGAATTCACCGTCGCCATTGCTCATCGGATACAAACCTTCTGGCGCATCCGGTCGCCCGGCAATCGCTTGCACATCGACCCCATGCTTGTAATAAGCTCGAATCGTGGCAAATTCGTCTTTTGGCAAAAGAAAAACGTAACGACCTGGGTAGGCCGCTTCAATACGATCAATCTGCCGTTTAATGGCTGCATAGGCCCGATCATCTCGGCAAAATCCCCCGACGAGAAGCGTAAAATTATGGAACACAGGAGCATAAGCTTTTGGTTGCACGTAGGTGATTTCTGGAAACATCCGGTCTTCGTTTATTATCCCCGATGTAGTGACTGAGAGAAGGTTGGTGTCTGCCGAAAAGAATTCCCCAACCACCCCAACCAGTCCGCATGTCTTCGAATACATTGTATATTTTGCCGTCGGTTGTGGCATAAGCCACATATACCCGGAATGAAATCCCGCACTGGCGCACCAGTCATGGTTAAGCTCACACCAGGCGGGAAATAATGCCTGATTAAAATCCCGGATATGAATAAATTGAACGCCTGTCGCGCCCGCCATCAATTCATCATTCGTCGTCGTCTTGGAATAATACCAGTTCAACAACGGCGGATTCAGTTCTTGAAGCGTCGTGGCTAATCCGGTGGCAACGGGGATTTGTCCACGGGCGGGATCTTTCCAGTATCGGTAGAGGGGGTTCTGATCGTATTCAAGATTGTCCCCGTCGCTCCACATAAAGGACGCATACACTTTTCCTGGCTCGGCTTTGATCGCTTTTCCCAGGGATTGCGTATAGGCCTTGTCGGGAAAGCTCGACCAAAAACTTCCGTTCGCATATAGCTCACTCACTACGTAACCAATGCCATAGCGATTGGCGGTTTCATTGGCTTGATCGCCATTACTGGCATAACCCATCAGCGAGGTTCCGACCCCATAGCCTTTCGTGCTAAAAATATTCCCAATTTCCGCGTGCTCAGCCGGTTTCGCAAAATCCAACCCAAAAACAAAACCTTTGCTGGCGACAGCATAATCAGTGATCGGACTGCCGATGCGTTCGGCTTTGGCATCCAGACGCCGGTTGCCGGTGGCAAAAACCACCTGTTTGGTGCAACTCGGCATCAGATGGATCAGTGCCCAATCATAAGCCTCAATCCGGTTTGCCCATCGGTTGCGGAAATCCTCCACCTCCCCTTTCCAACCGAACTCGGAAATCAATACGTCCCTTACAGACTCGGTGACGGGGATTCCTCCCTGTTGCGCGCCGGACATCGAGGCCAAATACCAGGTCCAATCCTTTTCAGGATCGTAAATGAACATTTTCTTTACTTGCCCCTGATATTTACGAAAAAGCATTCTCAATCCCGCGTTGGTTCCTGTCAGTCTCGGCAGTTCTATGTAGGGCTTCCCACAATCGTTAAGCGCGTCACGATCCCATGGATTGTTAATGAGATAAACTTCGGCGGATTTTTGATTGATTAAACCTTGCAATGCCCACGCTGTCATCCATGCGTCTCCGCTGTCCTTGTGAATGTTGACAACGTAAACATTTGTTGCCGCCGGCATTTTGGGAAACAGACCGCTCGCGGCCAAAGCCGGCTGAACACACAAAATAATCCCAAGCAATAAAGCCCATAGGAATTTATTCTTGTTAGCATTCAATATAAACGAGTCCTGTAAACAGCCCCTGAGTATTGACACAAGTTTATTTTAAGATGGTAGAGCCGGTTGGCCATATGGGTCCGTGTCCCCATCTTTAGCCGGTCGGCGCTCCATTGCAAGGTCATCGTGGTCTCTTGCCGCAATCGCCGGGCGGTCTTCACTTTTGCGGGTCGCCATTCATGTGCCGTGCCAATCTCGCCCTCACAGGGGAGAGGGCTGGGGGTGAGGGGGAACAGGCCGCACGCTCACTGCTGACGTTCAAAATATTTTCACAGCACCTGTTACTTGCTATAAACCTTCACCTTCGCCCCTTCCAAACCATCCGCTTTTGCCGTCACCTTGATCGTCCCTGGCTGGCCAGCTTTCGCGCGCACGATCACCAGCGCCAATCCATTGAACGCCTTCCGGTCATGACTCTGGAACACATTCAGATCCGTCGGGTCGCCATTATCCGTGGCCACAATCTCACCCGGCCCTTCGATGTCAAAGTGGATCAAGTCCATCGCATGCGGCGCCATGGCGTCGTGCGCGTCCTCTACCGTGACGGTGATGTACGACAGGTCATGGCCATCCGCCGCGATGACCTTCCGGTCTGGCTGCATCGCCAGTTCCGCGGCCGGCCCGGCCGTTTTCATGGTGTCGGTCGCCCATTTTTTCCCGTTCTTGTAGGCGACAACTTTAAGCGTCCCCGGCTGATAAACCACGTCATCCCAGCGCAAGCGATACTCGAACGGCCCCTTCGTTTTCCGCCCCAGCGATTTCCCGTTGAGGAACAATTCCGCTGAATCGCCGCTCGTATAAACATGCACCGGCGTCACCTGTCCCACGCGGTCCGGCCACGTCCACGTCGGCAGGATGTGCGCCATCGGGAAGTCCGGACGCCACTTCGCCTGGTAAAGATAGAACCGGTCTTTTTTGAAACCCGCGAGGTCGATGATGCCGAAATACGAACTGCGCGAGGGTACCCGTATCTTGCCGATCTCCTTCAATTCCTGCTCTGCCCGTGCGCGGTCGGCCGGATTGCTGTAGTTCAACAGGTTGCTCGCGTCCGAATCATACGGCGTCGGTTCACCGATGTAATCAAAGCCCGTCCACACAAATTCACCGGCCACATTCGTGTTCGCGTCCTGCCCGGCAAATTCCGAATCCGGCGTTGTCGCCCAGCGCGGCGCATACAGGTCATACGAACTCACCTGAAAATCCGCCTTCCCCTCCAATTTGTTGGTGCTGATAGGGAAAAAATATTCTCCGCGCGAACTCACCGTGGACGCCGTTTCGCTGCCGAAGAGAAACTTTGCCGGATGCGTCGCATGAAATTTCGCGTACTCATCCGGTTTATAATTGTAACCGAAGACATCCACGATGTCCTGGAAGCCGTTATATCCCGCGTTCAGATGATTGCACGCCGCCGTGATCGGTCGCGTCACGTCCTCGCTTCGCACAATCTCAGCCAGATTGGTGGCGATATAAAAACGGCTCGGGTTCGCCTGCTCACCAATCTCGTTGCCGATGCTCCACATCACCACACAGGGATGATTACGGTCGCGGCGGATCTGCGCGCGCAGGTCCTTTTCATGCCAGTCCCAATAAACCAGATGATAATCGCCGTTCCGTTTTTTCCCCGCCCAGCAATCGAACGCCTCATCCATCACGACGAAGCCCATGCTATCGCAGAGTTGCAGCAATTCCGGCGCAGGCGGGTTGTGGCTGGTGCGGATGGCGTTACACCCCATTTCTTTGAGGATGGAAAGCTGCCGTTCCAGCGCGCGCGTATTCACGGCAGACCCCAGGGCGCCCAAATCATGATGGTCGCACACGCCGTTGAACTTCACGTGCTCGCCATTCAACAAAAATCCCTTGTCCGCATCAAATTCCAGCGTGCGGATGCCGAACGGCGTTTCATAACGGTCCACCACCTTGCCGTTTTCTTCGACATACGTGACCACGACATACCGGTTCGGCGTAGCGATGCTCCACAAATGCGGATTGGCGATCATCAATTCGGAATCGATCCGCACCTCGCCATTGGCAGCCGTCTGCACACCGGCAGTGTTTCCGGAGGCGACCAGTTTTCCCATGCTCCCATCTGCCTTGAGTGCGTAGATCTCATTTTTCAATCCCACAAACGGCGTGGTGTCGCTTTCGTTCTTCACCGTTACCTGCATCTTCACGGTCGCATTCGTTTTGCCGACCTCCGGCGTGGTCACGAACGTGCCCCAATGGTCCACATGTACCGGCGGAGTTTTCACCAGCCACACGTTGCGATAGAGGCCGGCTCCCGGATACCAACGCGATGATTCGCGCGGGCTGTCCAGCCGGATGGAAAGCACATTCTCGCCGCCCACCTTGAGGTACGGCGTCAGGTCGAGTTCAAACGACGAATAACCGTAGGGCCACCCGCCGACGAATTGTCCGTTCAACCAGATTTCCGAGTACGACATCGCGCCGTCGATATCCAAAAAGATTCGTTTGCCCGCATCCGCCGCCGGCACCTGGAAATGTTTCCGGTACCACACCGGTCCCGAGAATTTCAACTTTCCGGTCGACCCTTCCAGGCTTTGCTGGAACGGCCCTTCGATGGCCCAATCATGCGGCAGATTCAACAACCGCCAGCCGCTGTCATCGAAACCGGCCTGTGTGTAGGAAACATCGGCGCCCGGATTGCCCTCCGGCTTGGGCGGCGGCTCATTGGTGACCAGGTCATCCCCGCTCATTTCAATCCAGGCCTGGAGATTCGAATAACTCAGGCTGCCGGCGACATCGGCGGGATCGTCCTTGGTGAAGCGCCAGTTGTCATCCAGCGAGATGCGCTCGCGCAACGGTACGGTGGCGGCGCTCGTCAAAAAACCGGAGAAACATACGAGCGATAAAAGTATTCGGGTCGTTCTTTTCATAGCATTCCTCAAAGTTCGGAACTGGGTCACGAAAAAGTTATCTTTTCATCGGCGCATCGCCAATCATAATTACGTAGTGAAAACCATTGGCCTATTCGGCGGTTCGTTCGACCCGGTCCACACCGGGCACCTGCTCGTCGCCCAGGCCGCCATCGAAGAACTGTCGCTCGCGCGCTTGTTCTTCATCCCCGCTGCACAATCACCGTTCAAAACAGACAGCAAACTCGCCGAGTCCGCCATCCGTTTACGGCTGCTGCGGCTCGCGCTCGCAGGCAGGGCAAACTGTGAGATTGATGAACAAGAGCTTCAGCGCGGCGGCGTGTCCTACACGATTGATACCTTGCGTGATTACACCAAACGCTTTCCCCACGCGAGACTGTTTTATCTCATCGGGGCCGACAACGTGGCGAAGCTGAATGAATGGCGTGAAGCTCCTGAATTGGCGAAACTCGCCGAGTTTGTGGCGATACCGCGACCGGGGCAGGATGCGGTTTCATTTCCCGTGCCCTTCCACGGACGGATGTTGCGTGGATTTCCCTTCGGCGTTTCCTCCTCAGAGATCCGCGCCCGCATCAAGGCCGGCCAACCGATCAACCACCTCGCCCCGTCCACAGTGGCGGAAGCCATCCAGGGGTCGGGCTTGTATCGGTAGCGCAGATTTTCAATCTGCTGTATCGCCGAATTGCATTCGGCAGGAAGCAACGATGGCTGATGTCCGCCAAAAAACCCGTGTTTTACGGATTAAAAATCTGCGATACGGCAGAATAGAATTCTGCTACGTATGCTTCCCAAATTTTCTCCGTGTCTCCGCGGCGGATTTGTGGTTAAATAGCGTTGGCAACTATGGATTCAAAAAAATTGGCTCAATTGTGTCGTGACCTGGCGGATAACAGAAAAGCGGAAAACATCGTCGTACTGGACGTGCGCAAAGTATCGTCCATCACGGATTACTTCGTGATCGCCACCGGCACGAGCGAGCCGCATCTGCGCGCCATCCTCGATGAGATCACCGACAAATTGGCCACCGAATACGGCATCAAACCGCGCGCACTGGACGGCAATGCGCGCATGGCCTGGGCCGTGCTGGACTTTTTTGACGTCATCGTTCACGTGATGCGCCCGGAAGTCCGCGAACGCTACGACCTGGAAGCATTGTGGGGCGACGCGCCCAAGATGAAGACGGCTGCGAAAGCGGCAAAGGCATCGAAGAAACCTGCGAAAAAAGCCGTCCTCAAAAGCTCCCATCGTTCACGGAATTGATTTTACAGCATCTCACGCCGCCGCCGGATTTTCCCCCGCCTTCGGCAACGTCTGTTTCGATGGATGTTTGCGCGACCAGCGTTGTTGGATGCCTTCCATGTACAGATAGATCACCGGCGTGATGTAGAGCGTCAGCATTTGGGAAACGATCAAGCCGCCGACCACGGCCAGGCCGAGCGGACGGCGCGATTCCGAGCCGGCGCCAAATCCAAGGGCGATGGGTAGTGTACCCATGAGTGCCGCCGCCGTCGTCATCATGATGGGCCGGAAGCGCAGCAGACACCCCTCAAAAATCGCGTCCGCCGGTTTCTTTCCCTGCTTTTGCGCCTCCAGGGCGAAGTCGATCATCATGATGGCGTTTTTCTTCACGATACCAATGAGCATGATCAAGCCGACCATTCCGTAGAGGTTCAATTCAGCGCGGGCGAAGAACGCGTGAAAGAATGCCCCAATACTGGCGGGATGCGTCAAATCGTGGAGGGTCTGCCCGTTCCAGCTAAAAATGACCAACGTCAATAACGCGCCAAACCCGGCCGAGGGCAGGCCCGAAAGAATGGTGATGGGATGGATAAAACTCTCGTACAGGATGCCGAGGATGAGATAGATGACAAGGATCGCCATCAGGATGAGAACGAACATCCCCTTCATGGACGATTGGAAGACCTGGGCAGAACCTTGGAAAGACGCGACGATTGTAGCCGGCAGGTGGATCTCCGATTCCAGGCGGTTGACCTGGTCCACTGCCGTTCCCAGCGAGACTCCGGGCGCGAGATTAAATGAAATGGTCACGGCGGGTAATTGGCCCTGGTGCGAAATAGTCATGGGACCGATATCGCGCGAGATGCTGGCGACGGCGCTCAAGGGGACGAGCCGGTTCGTGTTGGAAGTGGAGCGGATATAAAGTTTGGACAGCGCATCGGGGTCACGTTGGAATTCCGGCGAAACCTCGAGGATGACCCAGTATTCATTGATATCGGTATAAATGGTGGAAACCTGGCGCTGGCCATAGGCGTCGAATAGCGCACTTTCGATCTGTTGCGCGGTCAGGCCGAGCGCCGAGGCCTTATCGCGGTCGATATTGACCTCGGCCTGGAGATTGGCGATCTGCAGATCGCTGCTCACATCCTGGAAACCGGGCAAGGCGGCGATCTTGTTCACGAGAATGGGCACCCAATGATACAGTTCAGCGAGGTCCGTGCCTTGGAGAGTGAATTGATAGAGCGCTTTGGTAGGCCGGCCACCGATGCGGATGAGCGGTGGCACCTGAGGATAAACCGTGAAGCCCGGAATCTTTGCGAACTTGGGACGCAACTCCTGGATGACTTCGTCAGCAGATAGTTTTCGATCCTTGCGGTCCTTGAGCCGGATGAAGAGGCGGCCATTATTACCCGTAGCCGTAGGGCCACCGGCACCAATGCTGGACATGAACGCAGCTACATTGGGGTCTTCGCTGACGATCTTTGCGGCCGCCAATTGATGTTCTTGCATGGCCTCGAACGAAATATCCTGTGCGGCCTCCGTAGTAGCGGAGATCTGCCCGGTGTCTTCGCTCGGGATAAAGCCGATCGGCATGAAGTAGAACAGGGCCAGAGTGGCGACCAGTACCGCAAAAGAAACCATCAACGTTGTAAAGCGATGGCGCATCACCACGGTGAGCGTGCGTTCGTACAACCTGTGCCAGGAATTGAACACGCTTTCCATCGCATTGTAGAACTTGCCGTGATCCTCCTTCTCGGTGTGCTTCACGAACCGGCTGGCCAGCATCGGCGTCAGCGTGAGCGAAACAAAGCCCGAGACAAGCACCGCTGATACGATGGTGACAGCGAATTCATGCAGCAACCGGCCCACGATGCCGTTCATGAACAACACGGGGATGAACACCGCCGCCAGCGATAGCGTCATCGAGATGATGGTGAAGCCGATCTCGCGCGATCCTTTGAGCGCAGCTTCCATCGGTGGATCGCCCAATTCCATGTGGCGGACGATATTTTCCAGCATGACGATGGCGTCATCCACGACGAACCCGACGGATAGCGTCAGCGACATGAGGGACAGGTTGTCCAGGCTATAACCGAACAGGGACATGACCGCGAACGTGCCAATGATGGACATGGGCAACGCGAGGCTGGGAATGAGGGTTGCGTGGAGATTGCGGAGGAACAAAAAGATGACCAGCACGACCAGGCACACGGTGAGCACAAGCGTGAATTCGACGTCATGCACTGATGCGCGGATGGATTGGGAACGGTCAAAAAGCACCTCCAATTTCACGGCGGCCGGAATCTGCAGGCGGAAATTAGGCAGCAGTTTCATGATGCCATTCACAACCTCCACCGTGTTCACGCCGGGCTGGCGCTGCACAGCGAGGACGATGGCGCGGGTATTATTGAACCAACTGGCAACGTAGGTGTTCTGCACGCTGTCGATCACATGGGCCACTTGTTCAAGCCGGATAGGGCGTCCGTTGCGATAGGCTACGATCAAGGGGCGAAAGTCGTTGGCGTCCTTGAGTTGGCCATTCGCCTCGATGGTATAAGCCTGATGCCGGCCATAGAGCGTGCCAGTGGGGAGATTGACGTTGCCGTTGTCAATGGCATCGCTGACTTCATCAATACCGATACCGAGGGCGGCGAGCTTGTCAGGATCCACCTGCACGCGGACGGCGTATTGCTGGGAGCCAAAAACGGAAACCTGCGCGACGCCGTTCACCATCGAGATCTGCTGGGCCAGCATGTTTTCCCCGTAATTATCCACTTCGGAAAGCGGCAGCGTGGGCGAAGACAAAGCCAAAAACAGGATGGGCGAATCGGCGGGATTGACTTTGCTATAGGTGGGCGGCGAAGGCATGTCCGGCGGCAATTGGCGGCTGGCCTTCGCGATGGCGGCCTGCACATCCTGCGCCGCCGCGTCGATATCCCGGCTCAGGTTGAACTGGATCGTGATGGATGCCTGGCCGAGCGAACTGACGGACGTCATCGAATCGACACCGGCAATGGTAGAGAACTGTTTTTCCAGCGGCGTGGCCACCGCCGACGCCATTGTATCCGGACTCGCGCCGGGCAGGCTGGCTGACACATTGATGGTGGGATAATCCACGCTGGGGAGGTCGCTGACCGGCAGAGTGCGGAAAGCAATGGCTCCAAAGAGCAGGATGCCAGACATGACCAGCGTGGTCATGACCGGGCGGCGAATGAAAAGCTCGGGGATGCTCATTTAGCAGTCGGCTTTGCCACTGAATTCGTCGGCGGACCCAGCGACACCTTGGTCCCCGGCGTCAGGCGCATCTGGCCGTCGGTCACCACCACTTCATTGTTGGTCAGGCCTTTTTCCACGACCGTCATGCCATTGTAAACTGTCCCGATGTTCACCATCCGCTCATCGGCGGTCTGATCACCCTTGATCACATATACGTATTGGCCGTTTTGACCGGTTTCCACCGCTTGGGTGGGAACGACCAGGGCATTAGGTAATTGTGAGAGCGTCAATTGTACCCGGACGAATTGGCCCGGCCAGAGCCGGTTATCTTCATTCGCAATAGTTCCTTTGAGCTGGATGGTCCCGGAGGTGGGATCAACTGCATTATCAATGAATGTCAATTCCCCCACTACCGGGTCACCGGTCATATTCTGGAAGGTGACTTCGACGCGAAGTGGAGCGTTCTGCATCTCGTGTTTGATCTCGGCGAGATATTGTTCCGGCGCGGAGAATTCCACGGAGATGGGATGGATCTGGTTAACCATGGCCATCGGGGCATCCTCGGCCTTGATGATGTTGCCCGGGTAAACCAATTGCTCGCCTACCACGCCATCGATCGGTGATGTGATGGCAGTGAATTCCAGGTTTAGAGCTGCGTTGGTGATGGCGGCATTATCCGCTGTTACGAGTCCTTGTTGGGACATCAGGGCCGCCTTGGCGGTATCATACTGGTCCTGCGAATCAATCTGTTGCGCGAACAATTGTTTCTCGCGGTCAAATTGGATCTGCAGGTTCTGCATTTGCGCCACATCTTTAGCCGCAGTCGCCCGGGCCTGGAGCAAGGCCGCTTCGAATGGACGCGGGTCGATCGTGAAAAGCAGGTCACCCTTTTTCACTTCCTGGCCTTCCTTGAAATGTACTTCGCTTATTTGCCCGGTCACCTGTGCGCGGATCGTCACCGTGGAATATGCCATGACATTGCCGATGGCAGAGATGCGCACCGGGATGTTAGTGATGGTCACGTGCGCCACAATGACTGGCACAGCGGGGACCGGCGGCGTTTTGGCCGCTTTGGAACAGCCGAGGATTGCAACGACGGCCAGCATCGAGACACCCACGACGCTTTGCGAGCGATGGGCGCGCCGATTCAACCATGGGGTGATTATGGATATCATACCGTTTTAGGATTGGATGCCGGCCGTAAAGCTTCTGCGAATTTTCGCAAAAAGGCCACCCGGTCTCTTTGAAATTGAGGATCTTCGATACGTAATCCCGTGATCAGACGCGCCAATTGCGGAAAGGCTACAGGATACGTGGTTAAACCATACATGGCGAGCATCAGGTGGCGCGGATCGTATTCTTTCGAAACCAGCCCGGCTTCCTGTCGCCGGCGCATCCGTTCCACCGCGCGGTCGGCGGCTTCCTGCCGCTTCTCCTCATCGATCAAGCGCTTGCCAGAACTCTGCAACGCTTCCCACTCGAGGAGCCGTATCCAATCCACGTCCTTGCACGCCTGCTCAAACCAGAACGGCAGGTTTTCCGCCGGGTCACCGGACAACGACTCGGCCCACACGCGCCGGTCCGCCATCTTGCGGCGGAGGATTTCGCGAAAGAGCGATTCCTTGTTGCCGAAATAGTGGTAGAGCATCCGCTTGTTGATCTCAGCAGCGCGGGCAATGGCGTCCACGCGCGCGCCGGCAAAGCCGCGGGCGGCAAATTCCTTCAGAGCGGCGGCCAGGATGCGTTCCCGCGTGCGCTCCGGATTGCGCGCGACGGCCGGCCGCGATTTCGTTGGTTTGCTCATTGATTCCCCCATAAGTAACCATTGAGTTACTTAACGCGCAAGTCAGAATTTATCACCGGCGTCAGCTTGCCCTCGTCTAATGATGATAAATCAAGAGTGCGGCGAATGGTTTTGACCTTGGGCATGCCCCGGATAAGGGGGATAAAATAAAGCGCCTATCCGCATAAATACCGCGCAATGCGGATAGGCTACAAAAATAATCTTCATTAGTCGAGAATGATTTCAGAAGGCTGAAAGTTGCGCCCGCCAACCGGAAAACGGACAATAAATCAGATCCTCAGCGCAGGCCGGTCTTTATGCCACGGCGTGCTTTGCTCGTACGCATGCGCGATGCGCAGGATGGTTTCTTCGCCGAATGGTTTGCCGAGCAATTGCAACCCGATGGGAAGTTTCGGCGCCTTGGTGAAGCCGCACGGAATGCTGATGCCGCAAATTCCGGCAAGGTTGCAGGAAATCGTGAACACGTCCGACAGATACATCTGCAACGGGTCATCGGATTTTTCACCGATCTTGAACGCGGCGGTCGGCGACGTGGGCGTGACGATGGCGTCCACTTTTTCAAAAGCATTGAGAAAATCCCGGCGGATGAGCGTGCGGACTTTTTGCGCGCGCAAATAATAAGCGTCGTAGTAACCGCTGCTCAAAACGTAGGTGCCCAGGATGATGCGGCGTTTCACTTCCGGTCCAAAACCTGCACCGCGCGTCTTGCTGTAAAGCTCAATGGGGTCTGCCCCATCCACGCGCGCGCCGTAACGGATGCCATCAAATCGCGCCAGGTTCGCCGAGGCTTCCGCCGGGGCGATGATGTAATACGTCGCCGCCGCCAGATCCGTGTGCGGCAGGGAAATTTCCTCCACGCTCGCGCCGAGCAATTGCAATTGTTTCACCGCCGCGTCCACCGCCGCTTTCACTTCAGGGTCCAGCCCGCCGATCATGTATTCCTTTGGCAGCCCGAGACGCAGGCCTTTGATGTTTCCATTCAACAGTGCCGTGTAATCGGGCACCGGCTGGGGAATGCTGGTGGAATCGCGCGGGTCATGGCCGCTGATGACTTTGAGCATCGTGGCATTGTCGCGCACGTCCTTGGTGAACGGTCCGATCTGGTCGAGCGACGACGCAAACGCCACCAGACCGTAGCGCGAAACGCGACCATATGTCGGCTTCATGCCCACGCAACCGCATAGCGCAGCGGGCTGGCGGATGGAACCACCTGTATCGGTGCCGAGCGTGGCGATGATTTCATCCGCCGCCACGGAAGCCGCCGAACCGCCGGAGGAACCGCCCGGGATGCGCGCGATGTCCCAGGGATTGCGCGTGATACCGAACGCGGAATTTTCCGTCGAACTGCCCATGGCAAATTCGTCCATGTTCAACCGCCCAAAAATGATCGCGCCGGCGGCCTTCAATTTCTCGATCACCGTCCCGTCGTAGGGTGAAATAAATTTGCCGAGAATCTTCGACCCGCAGTTGAGCGGATGATTTTTTACGGCGAGCACGTCCTTGATGCCAATGGGCACCCCGAGCAACGGCCTTTGCGCGGGCGTAGCGCCGGCCGCGATCTGTTTATCAATGGCATCCGCCTGCGCCAGGGCATCGGGCGCATTATAACTGATGAAAGCACGGACATCCTGCTCCACGTGCTGGATGCGGTCCAGGCACGCCTGCATGACTTCGCGGGAGGAAATTTCACGCCGGGCGATCTTCGCTGTGAGTTGGGAAATGGTGGATTGGTTCAGCATGACAACGTCGGATATGCGGGGTTATTCGACGATCTTGGGCACCATGAACAGTCCGTTGGCTTGGGCGGGCGCGTTGCGCATCGCTTCATCGTGCGGCAGCGAAGCGCAGACTTCATCAGCACGGGTGACGTTGACCATCGGCACGGCATGCGCAGTGGGTTCGACGCGCGATACATCGATGGATTTCAACTTCTCCATGAAGCCAAGGATGTTGCCCAATTGCGCGCCGAGTTTTTTTTCCTCCTCGGGGCTCAACGAGAGTCGCGCCAGATGCGCCACGTACTTGATATCAAAATCGCCAGCAGGCATGGCGAAAGACTAGAGCGCAACGAACAAAGTTCAACTCTGAAAGCGCGCGGCGGCCAGGTTTATTTGACGCGTTTGAAATGGCTGTGATCCGGTTGCGGGGGCTGGCCCATGATGGACATCTTCGCATCAATGTCCATTTCGTCGCCGGTGATTTTCACCGTGCAGTCCGCCGTCATCGTGATCGTGTCAGGAGTTCCGGCCGGAACTTTTCCCTTGGCTTCGGGAGGCATGGGCATGCTGACCGACGCTGAAAAATGGGTGTCGTCGGTGAATTTATAGGTGCCGGTCATGGCGGGTGCGCCCGGACCCGTCATCGACACGGTGCCGTCCGATTTGAATTCAGTGACCGAGTTGTCCTTTACGTCTTGCCACTTGCCGATAATGGCCTCGCTCGTTTTTTTGGTGCAGGACGAAAGCAGCAGCGCGGCGCAACAGGCGACGAGACCGGTGATGAACACAAATTTATTGGATGAACGCTTCATTGATTTCCCTTTTTTGGTTTTGGAGACCGGCCAGAAATACGTAAGAAACCCTAATGTGTCCAGCAGTTAAATCCAGGGGAAAGGCACGAAAGGGGACTAGATCATTTTATCCTCGTGAGATGAACGTGGTCTTTTTGATCGGGTTGATCCGGCACTTTCACGGTGGAATCCATATCGAGGTCGTCACCGGAAAACTGCAGCGCACAAACCACCGTCATCGTCACGTCTTTGGGCGCGATGTGCATGGGCAGGTCCAGCACCATATGAGAGCTGTCCGTAAATTTGTACGTGCCGTTCACCGTAACACCATTGCCGCTGAAGGTGAGTGTGCCATCAGGACGATACTCGACGAGCGTGCCGTCTTTTTCCACACGCCATTTTCCCACAAGCATGTCCCGGTTGTTTGGAGAACAGGACGAGAGGAACAAGAGTGCGAAGCAACTCGACAAAAATGCAGTTGTCCTAAACGGATTAAATGAACGTTTCAAAGATTATTTTATCCGCTTGAAATGCACGGATTCGGTTTTGTCTTTCGCGGTATCGCCCGGTCCGGACATCCCCATTTTCATTTCGATGTTGTCGGAGTCCTGCACGATCAATCCGCAATCGAGGGTCATCGTGGCTGGCATTCCTGCCGCCGGAGGATTTCCCGGTTTATTCAGGTCGATCACCATTTGAATATGCGTGGCATCGATAAATTTGTAGGTGCCTGTTTCCGCTTCACCGTCGTCATTGCCCCGGATGGTGCCGTCCGTTTTGAATTCAATCGTGGATTTCTCACCCTGAACCTGCCAGTTGCCGACGATGAGGTCCTTATTTTCCTGCGCGGACTTTTTGCAGGATGAAAGGGCCACTGCCGCAACGCACAACGCAACGGTAAAAGTGTTAAAGCAATTTTTCCGAAAATTCATGGGTCAATCCTCGTCAAATTTACGTTTCATGAGTGCTTCGATCTCCGCGATAGCCGCGCTGGCATCGGGCCCTTGCGCATGGATGGTCAGTTTGCTGCCGGGACCGGCGGCGAGCATCATGAGGCCCATGATGCTTTTGCCGTTGATCTTTTCACCGTCTTTTTCAACGAAAATATCGCACTGGAAACGATTGGCCGTTTTGACGAACAGCGCCGCAGGCCGGGCGTGGATGCCCAGTTTATTTATCACCAGAAGTTCTTTGGTTAATGCGCGTGCGCTCATTTAAAGCGCAAATAATAGCTGATTATGAATGATTTGCAAATGAGACTATGTTTTGGCCGATTTAGTCATCTGCGCCACCAGCCGCTCGTTCAATTCCTTGGCGGGATTGTAACCGGTCAATTTCAGCTTCGTATGGAAGGCCGCCACTTCCACCAGGCGGGCCAGGTCGCGGCCCGGCCGGACGGGAATCGTGATATGCGGGATGTCCACGCCAAGGATTTTGACAAATTCCTGTTCCATGCCCAGCCGGTCCACGTCTTTTACTTCCTCCCATTGTTTTAGGGAAACGACGAGGTCCACGCGTTTGTCGGTGCGAATGCTTTTGATGCCGAACATGGCAGGCACATTGATGATGCCGATGCCGCGCACCTCCATGTGATTGCGGGTCAATTCGCCGCTGGTGCCGATGATTTCATGACCGTCCACCAGCGTCACTTTGGTGGCGTCGTCAGCGACGAGGCTGTAACCGCGCTCAATGAGGGCAAGCACGCTTTCGCTTTTGCCGATGCCGCTTTCACCGCGGATGATCACCCCCACACCGAGGATATCCACCATGCTGCCGATCTCCGTGCCCCGCGGCGCAAACATCATCTCCAACGCCATCGTAGCGAGGTTGATGAACTTCATCGTGATGAGCGGAGTCTGGAAAACCGGGACATTGCATTCCTCCGCGATCTTCAACAGCAACTTGTCGGGTTTCAGGTTCCGGCTGAAAACCATGCAGGGGATTTTGTAAGCGCACAGGATCTTGTAGCGTTCGACACGCTGCGCGGGAGATAATGATTTTAAAAAAAATGCTTCAGCATTACCGATGACCTGCACGCGCTTATAGGCGAAGTAACGGGTGAAGACGGACAGAACCAGGCCGGGACGATTGACGGTTGGCTCACGGATGATGCGTTTGAGCCCGCCCGCACCAGCGGCCAATTTCATGCCGAGAGCGTCGGCCTGGCCCGTGTAAAAACGCTCCACCGTGACGACATCGCGTTGCATGAAAAAAGTGTGAGATGCAATCGCCGAAACGTCCAGCTTGAAAGCGCGTCAGGCGCCCTCGGCGTATGACGCGCAGAGCGAACGGCTCAGGGCCGTAAATGTTTCCTCCGGCAGGCCCGGCCGTTTGCCGCGCCGGCGCAGGATGCCCCAATTGCGCCTCAGCTTGCGTTTGCCCAACGGCAGGGCGGCCAGCGTTTTCTCGCGCAATTCGGTCCGCACGGTCCACGGCGCCATAATGCTCACCCCCAGACCCACCTGCACGAGGCCTTTGATGGCCTCCATGCTGCCCAGCTCGACGAACAGATTCAGGGTGATGCCTTCGCGCCGGAAATGTTCTTCCACCAGACGGAAGGTGAAACTGTTGCGATGATAAAGGATGTAATTTTGTTTGGAGATCTCCGCGCGGTCAACGTGCCCCTTGACGGCCCAGGGGTGCCCGGGTTCCACGATGAAACACATTTCATCGGTGAAGAGCGGAAGAAACTCGAGCGGTGTGCGACCTTCCGGCTCCAGGCTGATGGCCAGGTCGATTTCCCCGCGCTCCAACATATCCACCATCTGGCGCACATCGCCGGGCGAGATGGAAAGCTGGCATTGCGGATAGCTTTTGCGCAATTCACGCAGGACCGGCGGCAGGATATATTGGCAGGCAGTATTGCTGGCGCCAATGCGCAACCGGCTATGACCCCATTTGCCCAGATGATTCAGCGATTCACGCACGGCTTCCATTTCCGCGAGAACGCTTTGGGCATGTTTCAAAAGCTGTTCGCCGGCGAGGGTGAGCGCTACTTTTTTACCCACCCTGTCCAAAAGGCGACAGCCAACATCGCTTTCCAGGGCCTTGATGGAATGGCTTATGGCAGATTGCGAGAGGTAAAGTTGCTTCGCTGTTTTAGTAAAACTTCCGGTATTGACCAACGTGACAAAGGCCCGTAACTGCCTGCTATCAATAGGCTCGTTCATGTATACATCTCATTCATCATTGCGATTCATTTTTCAGCCGTTTCATTTTGGTGCGCGCCTCGCAATTGGCACGCCCTCGGCTAATCGTTATTTCGTTCGACGTTGGTTTCAGCAGTTTAAGAGCCAGCGTCATTGTTGTGTGTTGAGTGGTGGGCTGCGTCGTCCAAAAGTGGGGAGACGGCGCAACCCGCAGATCGGGCGGGTTTCACTGTTCGAAGTGGAGGCTTCGGACTACTGGAACCCGCCCTTCACGTTTTCACCAGTTTCCGGAATTTAGTCTTCTATTTGGGCAAATCACAAATAATTTTGAAGTTTTCTGTCACTTTTTCCGTCTGGATGGACATGTATTAGTAGCAACCCCCCCACTGAGGCGGAACTCAATATTGCCCATCGCAAAGCTAAATCCGTCTGAGGTTTGGGGTTTAATAAGCTTGAAACAAATCCGTTTTAGCGGTGTCTGATAGGAAACATGCGCAGGGCCTTCACGCTCATCGAGCTTTTGGTAGTGATTGCGATCATTGCCATCCTTGCCTCATTGCTGTTCCCGGTCTTATCGCGGGCCAAACAAAAAGCCCAGGGATCATTGTGTTTGAACAACGGCAAGCAAATGATGGCCTCAATTTTTCTCTATACCGGTGACAACGATGAGCTATTCCCGCCGAATCCGGATGATGCCAATACCCAACCCGGATATAACTGGTGTGCCGGGCAGGCTGGCATCGGCGGGGCGCAGGAATTCGATGATGATATCCTGAAAGATAGCAGCCGCAGCCTCCTGTTCATCTATCTCAAGGGCGACGTGGCCGTGTTTCATTGTCCATCGGATAAACGCTGGGGAACATTCAACGGGCAAAACGTGCTGGCAGCCCGCACGTTTTCGATGAACCAGGCGGTTGGGACCATTGATCCCACGTTTGATAAATATCACGCGGGACACAGCGGTGTTCCCAATCTGCCGGTGAACGGGCTGTGGCTGAATAATCGTTACGATCACCGTGCGAATGCTCCCTGGTGCACTTATGGCAAAATCTCGGGCGTCACCCAGCCCGGACCAGCGATGCTGTGGGTGCTGCTGGATGAAGACGCCAACGGCCTCAATGACGCGGCGTTTGGTTTTGGGATGGAACAGCCTGCCTGGGTGGACGCTCCAGGCACCTATCACAACGGCGGTTGCGGCTTTGCCTTTGCCGATGGCCATTCCGAATCGCATCATTGGATAAGCCCAGACGCGAAAATCGCAGGCAACCCTGTCGTCGAAGATGCCGACAAACTGGATTGGCTATGGATGCGGGCACGCACTTCTGCCGACAGCACTGGCACGATGCCGGCGTTGTGATTCATGAATGAAACAGGCTTTCACACTCATCGAACTTTTAGTCGTCATCGCCATCATCGCGATCCTGGCGGCGTTGATTTTTCCGGCCTTATCCGGCGCCAAAGGGAAGGCCCAACGGACGGCCTGCATGAATAATCTGAAGCAAGTCATCTCCGCGACCCATATGTATGCGGACGAAAACAGCAGCTTCCTGCCCTTTCCCAATTCCGCGAATAGCGATCCCAAAGGCCCCGGCTGGTTGTACAACGGCACTAATAACCTGGATGTGGCGGAAACCGTGCGGACGGGCGAACTTTGGCAGTATCTGAAAGTACAGGCCATCTACTTGTGTCCGGTGGACCGCGCGCCTCTGGTCTATGGCAATCCCATCACACCGCGCCATCAGCAACTTTCCAGTTATTGCATGAACTCCGTTTCGCACGACTTCGGCCGGCTGCACTATGAAACACTCAAGATTGAAAGCATCCGGGCGGATGGAGTGTGTTATTGGGAAACCGATAGCGGACCGGACGCCGAAGAAAGCGCGTGGAACGACGCCTGCAACCAGCCGGTATCCGGCGAAGGATTGACCACGCGCCATAGCAACGGCGGCGACGTCGCCTGTTTTGATGGCCACGCCGAATGGATGAAACAGACGGCCTTCGATGATGAATCGAATAATGGCCCCGGGCGGCTCTGGTGCTCACCCACCTCCACCGACGGACACTGACATGAAAACTGTCCGTCATTCCACGATACCGCGTGCCTTCACGCTGATCGAGCTGCTGGTCGTCATCGCCATCATCGCCATATTGGCAGCGTTGTTGTTGCCCGCGCTCGCGCGTGCCAAAGAGCGGGCAAAAACCACCCAATGCAAATCCAACCTGCACCAGGTCGGCATGGCGATGAAGTTGTATGCGGATGATTCGGAGGGTTTGTATCCCATCTCCGGCGGAAGTATTCCGTGGGACGGGATTGACAGCGAAACACAGTGCGCGAGCTGGATGCAGCAGATATTTCATTACGCGGGGAACATGGGGGTTTACCGCTGTCCCAAGGACGAGGTGTCCAAATACAGTTATTTCAACGGCGCACGGGCGGCCTTCATCGTGGCCAATGGCGTTGCTTCGGTAGACAGCAAAGCAATCAAATTTCCGTCGGCGTTCGTGCTGTCCGGCGACACGATCTGGGTGGGAGATACGGGTGAAGATGCGGACAAGGATGATTACACGCAAAATTGTGTGGGCGGGGAGGATAACGGCGAGCCGTCCGAGGATTGGCAGGTCCATACCGGTGGGCAGAACATTTTATTCGAGGATGGTCATGCGAATTGGTTCTCCGGTTACAAGACCAATGAAATGACCTTTCGTTACGACACCATGCAGGGATGGCAATAAACTATGAAGGCCACGATAATAAAATTATGCGGGTTCACACTCGTCGAGCTCCTGGTGGTAATCGCCATCATCGCCATCCTGGCGGCGATGTTGTTGCCAGCGCTAAACAGTGCGAAACAAAAAGCGTCGCAAACGGCCTGTCTCAACAACCTGAAGCAACTGGGTCTGGGCACCATGACTTATATCGATGAACACGATGATGCGTTCCCCGGCATCGCGTCGCAAGGGATGGGCTTCAATGAATCCGATTGGATCTATTGGCGCACGAACGACCTCGCGCACCCCATTGAGAAAAGCCCCATTGTCGCGCAATTGTCCAGCGCCAGCCGTTCTCTATTCCGATGCCCCATGGATAGGGATGACACCGAACGGTTCGCCAATGCAGATACGGCGAACGGCCCCTATATGTATAGCTACAGCCTGACCGGTTGCGGATTTGAAACCATCTATCCGGGCGGAGACGGAACCGTTAACCTGGGTATGTCTTCAGCATTTAATCCAAGCACCGGGGAATTTGTACGTTTCAAACAATCGGCGGTGCACAATCCCACGCTAAAAATCATGTATGCGGAAGAACCGGGGACGACCCAGGCATCCGATAATCCCACGGGGGCTCATCCAATCAACGACGGGCGCTGGCTGCCCGGGGAGGGACATGATCCGTTGACTTCCCGTCATGGTGGCAAAGCCAACGTCACCTTTGCCGATGGGCATGTGCAGTTGGTTTCCTGGGAATTTGGTGAAGATATCACTAACTCGGTGCCGGGTTTGTGAGTTTGGGACAAGCAATGAGATGACGTTTCATTACAACACCATGCAAGGATGGCCATAAACTATGAAGACCACGAAAATAAAATTGTGCGGGTTCACCCTCATCGAATTGCTGGTGGTCATCGCCATCATTTCCATCCTCGCGGCGATGCTGCTGCCAGTGCTGAATAGCACGAAACAGAAGGCGTCGCAAACTGCCTGCCTCAACAACCTGAAACAACTGGGCCTGGGCACAATGACGTATATCGATGAGCACGATGATGCGTTCCCGGGCATCGCTTCGGAAAACATGGGCTTCAACGAATCCGATTGGATCTATTGGCGAACGAACGACCTGGCACACCCTGTCGAGAAAAGCCCCATCGTCGCCCAACTCAATGGCGCCAGCCGGTCATTGTTTCGTTGCCCGATGGACAGGGATGACTCGGACCGGTTCGCAAATGCGACCACCAGTAACGGGCCATATATGTACAGTTACAGCCTGACGGGCTACGGTTTTCAGCCAGCCGTAATGGACTCGGATGGAACGTTCAACCAGGGAATGTCCTCGGCAGTCGATCCCAACACCGGGAAATTCACGCCTTTCAAACAATCGGCAGTTCATAATCCCTCGCTCAAGATCATGTATGCCGAAGAACCGGGAACCTCGAAGCCATCGGACAACCCGAACGGCTCGGTCCCGATCAATGACGGGCGCTGGTATACCGGGAACCCGCTGACCTGCCGGCACGGTGGCAAGGCGAACGTCACTTTTGCTGATAGCCATGTGCAATTGGTGCCCTGGGAATTTGGCGATGATATCACCAACTCGCTGCCAAGCTTGTGAGCCCGGTTTCTGCGGTCCGCGCCTGCTGCTGCATCGGGGCATAAATAATTGTCCCCTTCTGCCTTCCTGTGTGCGTGAATAGGGTGAATGGCCAGCGAAGACATGCAATTGGTCAGGGCGTACGCCACGTACCGGTCCGAACCGGCGTTTGCAGCGCTCGTGGAACGTCATGCTGCCCTCGTCTACTCGGCGGCGCTGCGGCAGGTGCGTAACCCACAGTTGGCCGAAGAAGTGGCCCAGGTGGTTTTCGTCATTCTTGCCCGCAAAGCTCATGCGCTCAGGGAAAAGACTATCCTTCCCGGCTGGCTCTATCGCGCGACCCGTTTTGCCGCAGTGGCCGTGCTGAAACAGGAACTTCGGCGCCAACGCCGCGAACAGGAGGCACACATGCGATCTACCATTGACGCTGAGTCGGATTCAACCTGGAAAACTATGTTCCCGCTGCTCGATGAAGCGATGACCCATCTCGGTGACGCCGAGCGCAACGCGGTGGTGCTTCGTTATTTCGAGGGGCGCAGCCTGCTCGAAGTCGGCCATGCGCTGGGAACGAATGAAGAAGCGGCCAAGAAACGCGTTAGTCGTGCCGTGGACAAATTACGCGCCTTTTTTGCCCGTCGCGGCGTGGTGCTTTCGGCTGCAACCATCGGGCCGGTATTGGCCGCTAACTCCGTGCAGGCCGTCCCAGCCGGCCTGGTGACAACGATTTCCGCGACAGTCATGAAAGGTTCGGCTGTCACCACCTCAACCTTAACCCTCGCAAAAGGAGCATTGAAAGTTATGGCATGGACCAAAGCAAAAACAACCGTCGTAGCCGGAGTCGTTTTGATTCTGGCGGCGGGAACTACAACCGTCATTGTGAAACACTCGGGACAAAAGGCGGTACAACCCGTGGATGTTCAATCTTCCCGTGTCTCCACTGTTGCCTTCCAACAGGAATCCATCCGGCGGATCACCGATGCCAAAAACTGGGCGCTCGGCTTTTTCATGTATGCCAGTGACCACAAGGACCAATTTCCGAAGACGCTTGCGGAAGTGAAGAGCGGAGGTTATGTCAAAAATCTATCGGATGATAACTGGGAGGTCGTCTCCGGTGGCAGCCTGAAGAGCTTTACCCAACCGGCCACGACGATTCTCTTGCGCGAGAAAGAAGGACGACCAACCCCGGATGGCGCCTATGTCAAAGCCTATGCCTTTGCGGATGGCCATGCAGAAATAATCCGCTCAGCGGATAGTGATTTCGAGGCGGTTGAGCGTGACCACGGTCTATTGGTCAAACCGGCGGATTAAGGTCCGCCTTTACTACGCCGCCGCCTGGTCCTGTTTGCGGCGGAGGATCGGCTTGCTCTCGCCCAGCACGACCGGCCGGGTGATCTTGATGTGCAAAATATCGCTGCTCTCCGGAACGTCATACATCACATCGAGCATCAGCTTCTCGATGAGCCCGCGCAACGCGCGCGCACCTGTGCCCTTGCGGATCGCCTGCGAGGCCAGTTCGCGGATGGCATCCGGCGTAAATTCCAGGTCCACCCCCTCCATCGCCAGCAGTTTGCCGAATTGTTTCGTCAACGCGTTCTTCGGTTCCGTGAGGATGGAAACCATCTGCTCCTCCGTCAATTCCGCCAGCGTCGTCACCACCGGCAGACGGCCGATGAATTCCGGGATGAACCCGAAGCTCAACAGGTCCTCCGGCTCCACAAATTGCAAAATCTCATCACGCTCGATGTTCGCCGCCTTTTCGGATTCCACCGCCGTGCCGAAGCCGATCGCATGACGGCCCAGCCGGCGCTGGATGATTTTTTCCAGCCCCACAAACGCGCCGCCGCAGATGAACAAAATGTTCGTCGTATCCACACGAATATATTCCTGCTGCGGATGTTTGCGTCCACCCTGCGGCGGAACATTGCAGACCGTTCCCTCTAAAATCTTCAGCAACGCCTGTTGCACGCCTTCACCGCTCACGTCGCGCGTGATGGACGGCCCCTCGCTCTTGCGCGTGATCTTGTCGATCTCGTCGATGTATACGATGCCGCGTTGCGCGCGCTTCACGTCGTAATCCGCGTTTTGCAGCAGGCGCAGGATGATGTTCTCCACGTCCTCGCCCACATAGCCCGCCTCCGTCAGCGTGGTCGCGTCCGCGATCGCGAACGGCACATCCAAAACCTTCGCCAGCGTCCGCGCCAGCAAAGTCTTTCCGGACCCCGTCGGGCCCACCATCAGGATGTTGCTCTTCTCGATCTCCACTTCGGAATGCGCCTTCGTGCGCGAAGCTTTGCCGGGCTCTTCATGCTCCGCCGGTTGCTCCTGTTGGATGCGTTTGAAATGATTGTGCACCGCCACCGCCAAAGTCTTTTTCGCCTGCTCCTGCCCGATGCAATACAGGTCCAGTTGCTTTTTGATCTCCGCCGGGCGCAACATCGAGAATTTCGGCTGCTCCTTCTGGTTGGCCAGCAACAATTCGCGGTCCAGGACGTTTTTGCAAAGAATGATGCAGTTATCGCAGATATACACGCCCGGCCCCGCAATGAGCTTCTTCACCTCTGCGTGCGATTTGCCGCAGAAGCTGCACATGGTCAATGTTGTTGGACGCGCCATATCAAATTTCGTCTAAATCCTACGATTACCCTGTATATCGGCATTTCAAGCCAAAACTGAACCCTTCTCTCCACCCGGAATCTCCTTCCGGCTCTGCACCACATGGTCCACCAGGCCGAATGCCTTGGCTTCCTCTGGTGTCATAAAGTTATCACGGTCACAGGCACGTTCAACCACGTCGTACTCCTGCCCTGTGTGCTTGGCGATGATCGTGTTCAATTGCCGTTTCAACCGTAGTATCCGCTTGGCCTGGATCTCCACGTCACTGCCCTGCCCCTGGGCGCCGCCCAGGATCTGATGGATCATCACCTCCGAGTTGGGTAAAGCATATCGCTTGCCCTTTGTGCCTGCGCACAGCAATAAAGCCCCCATGCTCATGGCCATGCCCACGCAATAAGTGTTCACGTCACAGGTCATGTATTGCATAGTGTCGTATATTGCTAACCCGGCGGTAACACTGCCCCCGGGTGAATTGATGTAGATATGGATGTCCTTTTTTGGGTCAGCCATCTGTAAAAACAACAATTGCGCGATGATGATATTGGAAACCGTGTCATTCACGTCGGATCCCAGGAAAACGATCCGGTCCACCAATAACCGTGAATAGATGTCCCAACTACGCTCACCGCGTCCGGTTTGCTCCACTACGATCGGTACTAGAAAATTCTTAGGTTCGTTATTCATTCTTGTTGCGCAACGTAACGGACACTTCTCACACCGTCAAGCCACGCTACTGGCTGCGCCGCAGGGCTTCTCTAGAATACCTTAAAAGGTTCGATTTGATGGTAATTGTTCGTGCACCCCCTCGCCGCTTTTGTAGTATCTACCGATGAAAATCACTGTCGAACACATCGGCCTGCCCGCCAACAACGCTCTCGCCCTCAAAGACTGGTATGTCAGCACCCTCGGCGCAAAACTCATTTTTGCCGTTAACGAAACCTCTACCTTCTTCGTCCAATTCGCCGGCGGCGTGTTCGAAATCTATCCCTCTACCCGCCACCTCGGCGACACCAGCGACAATAAACTCGCTGGTTTCCGCCATATCGCACTCCGGGTGGATTCCATCGAGGCCGCCCGCAAAGAATTGGAACATAAAGGCGTGAAATTTACAGAGCCCGCCCGCGCCGCTGCCGGTGGTGGCAACGTCCATTTCTTCCAGGATCCCGAAGGCAACCTGCTGCACCTGCTCGAACGCCCCAGCGATTGCCCCTACGAAAAAGCTGTTCACCACTGAAGGCTTATCCTTCCTGCAGCATCCGCCAGATCAACTTAAACGCACTCGCAAAATCCTGCGGCCGTTCCGCTATCCAATGCGTGACCTTCTCCGGTGTAAACCATCCACCGGTATCAATCTCCTCCGGATCCAACCGGAACGGGCCTTCGCTTTCGCACCGGTAGATCCAGACAAATTCCTGGTCCGTCTCCCCGCACGCATTGATCTTGAAAACGTGCGTCAACGGGCCCATCACGCGCAGCCCGATCTCTTCCCGCAACTCACGCACGGCACAAACATCATAAGCCTCGCCCGCATCCACATGACCGGATGACGATGAATCCCACACGCCCGGCTGCCGGTCCTTTTTCATCGACCGCTTCTGCAAAAACACTTCCCCCTTCGCATTAAAGACCAACACATGCACCGCACGATGCAACAACCCCGTCGCATGCACGACACTCCGGGGTTTCTGGTCAATGACCTCATCCTGTTCATTCACCACATCAAAAATTTCTTCGCTCATAATTTCAACAACTGCGTCATTCTCACAAACTGCTCCAAACTCACCTTCTCCGCCCGTTCCTGCGGCGAGATATTCAATTCCGCAAATACCGCGGCCAGTTTTTCCACCGGCCAATCCGCGCGCAACAGTTTCATCATCATCTTCCGCCGTTGTGAAAATGCCCGCTTCACTATCTTTACGAATGTTCCCTTCAACTCTTCAGGAAGCAACGGCTTTTCCCGACGCACCAAAATCACGCACCCCGAATCCACACCCGGTGCCGGAAAGAAACACGCCGACGGAATCTTGAACCACTCGCGCGGCTCATAATCCAACTGCACCAGCAGCGTCAGCACTCCGTAATCATCGTCATCCGCCGCCGCCATGAGCCGTTGCGCCACCTCCAATTGCAGCGTCACCACTAATCGCGCCGGTCGCTTTTCTAATTGTGCCAGTTCAACGAGGATCGGCGATGCCACCGAATACGGCAGGTTCGCCACGAGTTTCCAATCCGTCCAATCCCGTTTCTCCCGCTTCACAAATTCGAGCGCATCATCATGCAACAATTCCAGTTTCGGATCGCTGAATCGGGCCTTTAGAACCTCCACCAATCGCGCATCTTTCTCGATGGCCAGCACATGGCCGGCCTGCGCCAATAGCATTTCCGTCAACGGCCCGAGCCCCGGCCCGATCTCCAGCACCTTAGCATTCGCCGTCAATTCCGCCGCGTCCACGATGCGGCGCAACTGGTTCTGGTCGTGTAAAAAATTCTGCCCGAGCGATTTCGTTAATTGAATATCGCGCTGCTGCAAAATCTCCCGCATTTCTGAAAGTTTCATTCCAGAACTTCAGCCAACGCCTTTACGGTCGCTGCCAATTGCCCCTTTGTGATGGTCAGTGGCGGCGTAAAACTGATCACATGCCCGTGCTCGCCTTCCGGCAACAAAATAAACCCCGCGTGCAACATCGCCTTGATGACCCGCATCGCTTCATCCGTCGCCGGTTTTGCATCCGGCAACCGCAACTCCAGCCCCGCCATCAAGCCCTGCCCGCGCACGACACAACTCACTTTTTTGCTCTGCAACGTCGCCAATTCCGCCAACAAAAATTCTCCCAACACCGCGGCGCGTTCCGGCAATTTCAACCTCTCGACCTCCCCGATCTGCGCCAGTCCCATCGCGCACCCCACCGGATTTCCCAAAAACGTGCTCGTATGGATCGCTTCCCCGCGCGACGCCGGCCACGCTGCATCCATCACCTCCGCGCGCCCCACACAAGCCGAGAGTGGAAACCCTCCCGTGAGCGCCTTGCCCAGGCAAACAACATCCGGCACCACGCCGCTATGTTCGCACGCGAACCATTTTCCCGTGCGCCCAAAGCCGGTGTAGATCTCATCGAGTATCAGCAGCGCTTTGTTCTCGTCGCAAAGTTTTCGCAGCAGCGGCAAAAAACCCGGCGGCGGCACGTTGATACCCCCGCGTGCCTGAATGGGCTCGACCAGGATGGCCCCCACCCAACCTCGCGCAAAGAGCCGCCGGATCAATGTCTCCATCACCGGCAATTCCGCCGCCTTGGTGGGAAATTGCACAAAATTCGCGAACTCCTTCAGTTGCAAACGAAATGATGACCGAAAGAAATCACGATGCGTCGCGTTGAGCGCACCGTAGCCCAATCCATGATACGCGCCTGTGAACGCGATGACGCCGTACTTGCCGCCGGTCAGCATGGCTGTCTTAAGCGCCGCTTCCACCGCCTCAAACCCTGAATTACAAAAGATCGTTTTCCCGCGAGTGCCGGATTTCCACCGCTCAAACGTCACGCGGCTCAGCTCGCGGGCCAGTCCGGCCTTGAGCGCGTGCGGATGCACATCGCCCATCGCATGCGGCAGTTTCGCGAGCTGCCGTTGGCCTGCCGCCACCACTTCCGGATTCGCATGACCTGCAGTCGCCACGCCAAATGCTGCTGTCAGGTCCAAATACTTTTTCCCATCCGCATCCCAGACATTGACCCCTTTCGCCCGCTCCCAAACGATCGGCCACGAACCATCCTCCTCAATGAACAGGATATTTCGCGATTCAAACTCACGAAGCTCTTGCAGAACTTTTTTTGTTTTCGCGGCCATTTTGAAAATTTCTAAACGCCCCGCTGTTCCGGCGGCCAAATGATCTTATGAAGTTGCGCCTGGAACCGCACTGGCAGCGCATCGGCGATGATCTTTTCCGCCAAATCTTTGCGCGTCACGGGCGTCTGTCCCTCCGGCACTTTCTTGAGCGACTTGTTTTGTTGCTCCGGCGACAGCGGATGCACCCACGACATCAAGAGTGGACAGATCGCATCCAGCCCATGCGCGGCGATCTGCTGCTTTGCCCATTCGTAATCCTCCAGCGACCCGACGACAAATTTGACCTCATCCGTCGCCTTCAGGTGCGCGATGTTCTCATAACGGTTGCGTGCCAGCTCGCCACTGCTCGGGCATTTCAAATCCACGATCCGGCGCACGCGCGGGTCGATGGCCGAAATATCATGCGCGCCGCCGGTTTCGATGAGCACTGTGAAATTCTCGTCGCACAACTGTTTCATCAACGGCAGACAATTCATTTGCAATAACGGCTCGCCACCGGTCAATTCCACGAGCGGAAGGCGGGCGCATTGGGCGTTGAATTTGGCGTCCGAAAACGGTGCCGCTGTCCGCAGCACCTCGTCCACCACGTCCGACATCAACATCTTTTTGCCTTCCTTAAAGGCATACGCCGTATCGCAATACGAACACCGCAGGTCACACGCTGTCAGCCGGATGAAGATGCACGGCAGGCCGGCGAAGGTGCTTTCGCCCTGCAAGCTCAGGTAGATTTCGTTGACGACCAGCGTGTCAGACATCCCGCCCAATGTAACGTTGACCACCGGAAAAGGAAACCGCGCAAAACCCAAGTTTAAAATATCGAGCGCCAAAAATGCCTGATGAGCGAAGCGCACATACTTTTTAATGCCAAACCGCAAAGACAATCCGACTTCGGAGAAAAACTACCCGTCCTCATGTTGAGCTAACCGTCTTTAATGGAGCTCAATCAAAACTCATCAGCCCATCAAAAACGAAAGCATATTATAAAATGTAGCCTACCCGCATTGAGGCGTCGCAATGCGGGTAGGCTAGTGATTTATTGCCGATTTGTCGAGAGGTATTGTCAGTATGGCAGTTGTAGTCATATCCGTCGAATTTTCCGTGCGAATGCATTCGAGAAAGACCCACCCTGCTTATCAAACTCAGGTTTGCTATGCGACCGCATATCAGGTTTCAATACTGGCATGGTCACCCGAAAATCCCGATGGCTCATTTTCCTTTTCATTTTGGTTGGAGCCCAAATCAGTTTTGCCGCCGACACCAACGACTCCTTCCCCGTTTCCATCCATGTCCATGTGGACCAGCCCAACGGCGCATGGCGGCCCATCTGGCGCTTCTTCGGCGCCGATGAGCCGAACTACGCCTACATGCAGGACGGCAAACAATTGATCTCCGAACTGGGCGAGCTCTCTCACGGCCAGACTTTTTTTCGCACGCACAACCTATTGACCAGTGGCGACGGCACGCCGGCGTTAAAATGGGGTTCCACCGGTGCTTACAAAGGAGATACCAATGGCCAACCGGTTTACGATTGGACCATCGTTGACCGCATCTTCAACACCTATCTCGAAAGGCACGTCCACCCCTATGTCGAAGTCGGGTTTATGCCCGAGGCACTTTCAGTGAAACCGGAGCCCTATCAGCATCACTGGTCGCCCACCAATTCTTACAATTCCATCTACACCGGCTGGGCGTATCCGCCGAAGGATTATGCCAAATGGTCCGAGCTTGTCTTTCAATGGGTCAGGCACAGCGTGAAACAATTCGGCGCTGCGGAAGTCAGCCGTTGGTACTGGGAAACCTGGAACGAACCAAACATCGGTTACTGGCATGGCTCGCAGCCGGACTTCTTCAAGTTGCACGATGCCACTGTGGACGCCGTGCGGCGCGCGTTTCCGGCGGCAAAAGTCGGCGGACCCGATTCCGCCGGCGGTGGCAATAAATGGTTCCGTGAATTCCTGGAGCATTGTGTGCATGGCACCAATTACATCACCGGCCAGGTCGGCACGGCGCTCGATTTCATTTCCTTCCACGCCAAAGGTTCGCCCACGTTCACTAACGACCACGTCCGCATGGGTATCATGAATCAGATGCGCAATGTCGATTCCGCCTTCAGCATCGTCGCTTCGTTTCCGGAATTGAAATCCAAACCTATCATCATCGGCGAATCCGACCCCGATGGCTGCGCCGCCTGCCAGGGCGCGCAACTGGCCTACCGCAATGGCACCATTTACGCCAGCTACACCGCCGCCAGCATCGCGCGCGAACTCGAACTCGCCAACGGCCACGGCGTCAATCTCGAAGGCGCGTTGACATGGGCGTTTGAATTTGAGAACGAGCCGCCCTTCGCCGGTTTTCGTGTGCTCGCCAGCGGCGGCATCGACCTGCCCGTGCTGAACGTCTTCCGCATGTTGAGCAAAATGAGCGGCCAGCAGGTCGCCGTGGAAAGCTCCGGTGAAATAGCATTGACCAACATCCTCAAGAGCGGCGTCCGCGGGAATCCCGATGTCTCTGCCATCGCCAGCCTGGATAAAAACCGCCTGTGCATCCTGCTATGGCACTATCACGACGATGAAGTCGCCGGTCCGGATGCGGAAGTTGATCTCGCCCTCGACGGCCTGCCTGCAAATGCCGGAAAAATCAACGCACACCAATTTCGCATCGACGGCGACCATAGCAACGCCTTCACCGAATGGCAACGACTCGGGTCGCCCGAAAAAATTCCCGCCGACCAATACGCGCAATTGAAAAAAGCCGGGCGGCTTGCAGAAATGGATGCGCCTAAAATAATTCCCGGAAAAGAATCTCACCTTCAACTTCGCCTTCCCAGGCAAGCAGTGACATTGCTCGTCATCGAATGGCAAACCACGTCCGCGAAGTGATCTTTATTTGAGAGTAGCCGGCGCGATCGCCGTCGGCGTTTTTGACGCTGGCCGGGGAACCATTTTCGCCGAATCATAGCCGATGCGCAAAACCTCCGCCGGGTCCCACCGGATGTCGCTGGCGGAAAATTCGTGCTGCTTCCTGGTCAGCACATCCAAGATACCCAGCGCCAAAATGGCGGAGCCCTGGGGCGTCGGATGCAACTGGTCATCCTGTAACAAGGCCCGCGATTTTCCGGCGAGCACAACCGTTCCGCGTATTTTCAGTTCTTTGTTCGCCATGACGGTGCCCATAAAATCCGCAAGCGGTATCACCGACACATCCGGCCGCGCCGCGGCCCATTCGCGCAAACGACGGTTCGCCGCCGCCCGCGCTTCGCCGCTGGGCACCTGTGACGCCGAAATGATCCCCGTGTTCGTCGCATAAGACGCATCGGGAATATCGCCGATGATCAACGGGCATTTGATGGCCTCCAGCATTTTCAATCCGCCTTCTAAACGCTTCGCCCGCTCCGCATCCGTCGAGCCTTCGCCGTAACAGAACCAAAACAGGAAATCCACGCCGATCACCAGCGTCGGTTTTTCGGCCAGCGCATGCGTGACTTCCGGCGGTGCGAAACTCTCCGGATTTATAAAGAGCAGCGCCTGCGCGAAATTGCGGGTGGGGGGATGCGCTGGTTTGATCGCCGCATCCACGTAATAACTGAGCCGGCATTGCAGCGTATTTGTGCCGCCGAACGGTTCCGACAAAACAAACCCCGTCGACGCGCTCGCGCCGATCATCACCACGCGCGCCCAGGGAGAATTGGTATCAATCTCGCCCGCGCGCACCTGTTGAAACGCCAACAGGATCAGCAGGATAATTTTTAACCGGAGAGTCTTGACCATTTGCATGAGATTCAGACCATCAAAACACCTCACCGTTCATGAAGCCACCAAATACCGCTTGTGTTGAACGGTTGTCCTCAACATCCTCATCCCAACGAAAGGCGACCGTGAAAAGAATCATCACCATCTTCGCAATCGTCAATCTGTGGCTGTCTGCTTCCGCAGCGATAAAAGAATTCCCCACCCAACAAGGTTTTACTGTTGTCCTCACCGACGATTGGATTGAGATCCCTAAAGACGTGCTGGATCAGCTTTCCAGGCAGATGGCCCAGGTCTCCACCGCCAAGATCCAAAAGTGGGATTATGGATATCAATTGGCGACCGGAACAAATTGGGCGGCTTATCCGTATATCCTGGTCCAGGTCAAAGAAGAGGGCCGGATCCGCGAGTCAGAACTGGCGAACTTCAAAAAAGTGCACACCGAAATGGATAAGGGATTAAAAGAAGCTGAGGATTCGACCGGCGGATTTCTCTCCGGCGCAACCCTCGGCGAGACTGTCTATGACGACCAGAACCACATCCTCTTTACCAGCATGCAGATGAACGTTCAAAAAATCGGTCCGGTCGTCGGCCTGACTGCCATCAAATTGACCGAAAAAGGTGCGATCCAATTCATGGGCTATACGCTGGAAAAAGAGGCTGACCACTATGTGCCGTTCTACAAAAAAGCGGCCATCGACCTGCGGTTGCCGGCCGACCTGATCTACAACCCTCACGCCAATGATTTCAATTTCAATGGGGGACGCAGTGCCATCATCGGAGGGATCGTTGGCGCACTAGGCGCACTCGTCTGGTCGCTTATCAAAAAGAAGAAAACCGCCTGACCGCATTTTACCGCTTCCGCGTTTTCTGGAACTCGCGCAACGCTTCTGGATTGTTCTCAAAAAATTGTGCCAGGTCAGCCAGCGTTTCCAGCGTGGCCGGACTCAGGTGATGCTCGATACCCTCAATGTCCGCCCGCTGGGTTTCCGGGTCCAGGCCCAGCAACGAAAAGAAACGCGAGAGCGTGGCGTGGCGGCTTTGGATCTTGCGCGCCACCGTGCGGCCCTTCTCCGTGAGCACCAGCCCGCGATACTTTTCGTACTTCACGTAACCGGCCCGCCCGAGTTTTTGCACCATGCTCGTCACTGACGCCTGTCGCACTTTGAGTGATGACGCGATGTCCACTACACGGGCGTAGCCCTTCGCCTCGATCAACTCATTGATGCGTTCGAGATAGTCTTCGGCGCTTTGCGTAGGCGCAGTCGCGGCTGGCATGGCGGAAATTAAGCACAAAGAGTGCGACTTGCCAAAATCATTCGCCATGCGAAGAATCCCTTTGTGACATCCGTAAAAATCGCAGTCCCCGCCCTTGCGCCGCTATTGCTGGCGTTCATCCTGGCCGGTTGCGGGGACAAACCTTCTGCCGACAACGCCCAAATTCCAACCCCGGTCGATACGAACCAGGAGATCCACACCGCCCTTGGCCTCATCAAAGAATTTCGCGCCGATGGCAAAACCATCGTCATCCGCCATGAAGAGATCACCAATTACATGCCCGCGATGACCATGCCGATGGAAGTGAAGCACACCAACCAGCTCGCCGGATTGGCCGTGGGCGATTGGATCGCCTTCAACATCGTCGTGACCAGCAAGGATTCCTGGATCGACCAGTTGATGAAGACCAATCCGCCTCACACCGAAGCGCCAGCTCCGCCACCACCGTTGAACAACAGTTTCATCCATTTCCTCAAAACTGCCGATGTCCTGAAGGAAGGTGATCTGCTGCCGGAATACCATTTCACCAATCAATTCGGCAAGGCCGTGAGCACGACGCAATTTCGCAGTAACGCCCTGGCCATCACTTTTATGTTCACGCGCTGTCCCCTGCCGAATTTCTGCCCGCTCATGTCCGCGAATTTTGGCGAGACGCAGGATAAGTTACTGGCGCTGACCAACGCCCCCGCGAACTGGCATCTGCTCACCATCTCCTTCGACCCGGAATTCGACAACCCGGGCGTCTTGAAACTGTATTCAGCGCGTTATCATTGCGACCCTACGCGCTGGGATTTTGTCACCGGCACACCCGACGACATCGCCACTATCTGCGACCAGCTCGGCCTCATTGTCGAACATGATCCCGCCAATGGCGGCATCAATCACAACCTGCGCACCGCGGTGATCGATTGCTCAGGTCACCTGCAAAAAATCTTCATCGGCAACGAATGGACGAGCGATGAACTAGTGGCAGAGATGGTTAAGGCGGCAAACGCGAAGTGATCAGAGATTCACCGGGTCGATATCTATCGTCAGCGTCACGTCCTCCGGCAATGCCAATGATTGCGTGACCTGCGACAGTTCGCGGCTGAGCGCGCTCATCTTCGTCATGCGTAACATAATCTGATGCCGGTAAAAGCTTTCCGCCTTCAGCAACGGCGCCGGCGCGGGGCCGGCGATGATCAAATCTTTGTAACGGCTGTCTTTGGCCCCGGTCACCAGCCGCTTTTCCAACTCCCGCTTTAAATGGTCCGCTGAAAATTTCACTTTATCCTCGTTGCGGCCTTTGAGCGTGAGCAAAGCCACGCGGCTGAGCGGCGGATATTTCAACTGCTCGCGAAACTCCATTTCCTGTTCGTAGAACCCATTGAAATCGTGCCGGCGGGCGAATTGGATGGCCGGATGGAACGGTGTGAACGATTGCACGAAGACTTCGCCCTCCACGTCACCACGGCCGGCGCGGCCGGAAACCTGCGTGAGCAATTGGAACGTCCGTTCACCCGCGCGAAAGTCTGGCTGATGCAAGGCCAGGTCCGCATAGATGATCCCGACCAGCGTGACGTTCGGAAAATGCAGCCCCTTCGCGATCATCTGTGTGCCGATGAGGATATCGATCTTGCCTGTGCGAAAATCTCCCAGCACACGGCGATAGTCGTCCTTGCGCTTCATCACATCGGCATCCATGCGCTTCACACGCGCGCCCGGGAAAAGTTTGGCCAGCACTTCCTCCACCTTCTGCGTGCCCGTGCCGGAATAACGGATGGCCGGATTTTTGCACTTCTCGTTGGGGCAAATGGATGGCACCCGCTCGGTGTGGCCGCAGATGTGACAGAGTAGTTTCATCCCCGTGCGATGATACGTAAGCGAGACGCTGCAATTTGGGCATTCGGCCACGTAACCGCATTTCTCACACTGCAACGAGGTCGAATAACCGCGCCGGTTCAAAAACAAAATCGTTTGTTCGCCACGCTCCAGCCGGTCGCTGATAGCGTCCTTGAGTTGCCGTGAAAAGATAGGCGGGCCTTTTTCTTTCGCCGCCGCCTGGCGCATGTCCACCACGCGCACGTGCGGCATTTTCTGGTCATCCACGCGTTCGGGCAGTTCGAGCAGCGTATATTTTCCCTTGCCGGCGTTGTAAAAACTTTCGAGTGACGGCGTGGCCGAACCGAGCACGACCACGGCATTTTCCATCTGCCCACGCACGATAGCCACGTCCCGCGCATGATAACGCGGCGCTTCCTCCTGCTTGTAGGTATGCTCGTGCTCCTCATCCACGATGATGAGGCCCAGCGGTTCCACGGGTGCGAAGATGGCCGAACGGGCTCCGATGACGATGCGCGCCCTGCCCTGGCGTATCTTGTGCCATTCATCGTGCCGCTCGCCCGACGACAGATGCGAATGCAGTACGGCCACCAGTGTCTGTAACTTTCCCGAACTGAACCGCGCCTTGAACCTCTCCACCGTTTGCGGTGTGAGCGAAATTTCAGGAACCAGCACGATGGCACCCTTCCCCTGCTCCAACGCGTGCGCGATGGCCTGCAAATAAATTTCTGTTTTGCCGGAACCGGTGACACCATGGAGGAGGAAAGTCGAGGATTTGGAATGGGCATCCGCGTCTCGCGGGGCATCCATCGCGTGGATAATCTTCTCCAGTGCGGTGGTTTGTGCAGGATTCAGCACGATCGGTTGTGTCGGCAGGATCTGTTCACGCGCATATGGGTCGCGTTCGGAAATCTGTGATGAAATCTCAATCAGCCCACGGTCTTCGAGTTTGCGTACCGTCGCGGCCGTTGTTTCGGCGGCCTCCACCAGTTCCTGCAAGGGCATCTCGCGGCGTTCCTCAATGATGTTCCAGACCTCCTGCTGTCGCTTCGGCAATTTTGGAAATTCACCCACGACCGGCAGCGCGCGCACAAATAATCGTTCGCGCCAGCCCGATTCCTCCTGTCGCACGACCTCGGGCAGCACGCTTTTCAACGCGATCTCCGGAGCACAGCAATAATAATCCGCCATCCACCGCGCGAGCTTGAGGACTTTTGGCGTCACCAGCGTTTGCGCGCCGATGATCTTGAGGATGGGTTTGAGATTCGCATGGGCGGATTCCTCCGCCACCGCCGTGACCATCCCCAGCACCTTGCGCGGGCCGAACGGCACCTGCACGCGGCTGCCCACATCCACCTGCCCGACGAGGCCGGGCGGAATGGCGTAATCGAACTCCTTGCGGAGGGCGATCTCAAGTGAGACACGGGCGATCATCGTTCTATGAAAAATTATAAATTCAAAATTAAAAAAAAATACGGGCGCCAGACACAAGCCTCAGTCGCGCGAGATTCCGTTCAACGTGTCTTCCAACTGTTTCCGGAACGCTTCACGCTGTTCCGGCGTTGTTTCACGGGGAACATAGACCGGTTTGGCAAAATAGACTTCACAGCGCGAGAAGGGCAAGGGTATCTGGAAGCGGTCCCAGCTCTTCACCCGGACCTTCCATTGCAAATGATACGACACCGGCAGGATGGGCAATCCCGTCAGTTGGGCGAGATAGATCACGCCATCCTGCGCCACGTAACACGGCCCACGTGGACCATCCGGCGTGAGGCCAAGGTCGTAGCCTTTTTTCGCGAACGTGGTGAGTTCGCGCAACGCCTGCGGGCCGCGCCGGCTGCTGGAACCGCGCGCGGTCGCCACACGAAACCGCGCAAATATTCCGGCTAGAAAACCGCCATCGCGGCTCGCACTGATGAGCGCCACCAACCCCGCCGACTGATTGCGCTTTTTCATGTAGCTGAAATAAACATGAAGGATGAGCGCCAGCCGGTTGTGCCACGCCGCCATGATGACTGGTGTGGCGGGCGGCGCATCAAAATGCCCCGAGCGATCGATCCACCGATAACGCACGGTGGCGGACATCAACTTAAGGAAAACAAAAACGATCCAGGAGCCGAGCTGTTGGCGGAAGGAGGGTTTGTGGGGCACAACGATGCCTCCCTGCTTTGGTGCCTGGACGTTGGACATGTGCTCAGCTTTTTTTCAGGCAGGCGCGCACCAGGTCTTCGATGTTCGCCTGGGCGCCCAGGACCGCTTGCGCGCCGCGCACGGCGTCATGCGCGTCCACCTGCTTGAAACCCAACGCCATCAGCGCGAGCACGGCATCATTTATCTTTTGGTCGGCGGGCGACAGCGAATGCTGCGCGCTGGCGGCTTCCCACGCGCCGGCTGCGCCTACTTTGTCGCGCAACTCGAGCACGATGCGTTCGGCGGTTTTTTTGCCAACCCCAGAGATCTGCGAGAGAGATTTCACATCGCCCTTCGCCACCGCGCCGCGAAACGCGACCGGATTCATGCCGCTCAAAACATTGAGGGCGGTCTTTGGCCCGATGCCGCTCACGGTATTGATAAGCAACCGGAACAAGTCACGCTCGGCACTCGTCATGAAACCGTAAAGCGTATGCGCGTCTTCGCGAATGACCAGTTCCGTAAGCAATTTTATTGGCTGGCCGGGCTGGGGCAATTTGTCGAACGAAGACAACGGGATGAGGGCATCGTAACCAATGCCGCCCACGTCCACCACGATCTGCGTGGGCAGGGCTTCAACGAGTTTGCCGTGGAGAAAGGTGATCATTTTAAACTATTGGTGGTCCTGGAGAACCATGTTGAATTTGGGGATTAAAGGCTTTTGCCCGCTTTTCTTCCTCCTCCAATTGCTTTTTCAGGGAGGCTATCTGTCCGTCCGTAAAAAGAAGTTCTTTTGGCAGAGGCTTTTCGCACACGCCGCAAATTTTTTGTTTGCGGCTGTAAATCGGCGATTTGCAATGAGGACAAAGAAATTCCATGGGCTCAAATTTTTTTGGGCACGCTCAGTCGATACCGCCCCGCCTCATGCGCATGGGCCAGCGCGAGCGCCAGCGCATCGGCGGCATCCGGTTCCGGCAATTCAGCCAGGTTCAACATGCGCTGCACCATTTTGGCCACGGCCAGTTTTTGCGCCCCGCCGTGACCGACGATGGCCTGCTTCACTTTGCGCGGCGCGATCTCAAAGATTTCCAGGCCAACTTCGGCGATCACTGACATCGCCGCGCCGCGCGCTTCGCCCATGATGATGGCGGTCTTCAGGTTTTGCGCGTAAAATAGTCCTTCCACCACGCACACGGTCGGCTTGTGTTCGCGCAACACATCGCGCAGGCTTTGGATGATCTTCACCAGGCAGCGCGAGCGTTCCCAACCGGCGGGGCACACAATGGTCCCATGAACAAGGACGGCGTATTGCGATTTTTCCGCGCGGATCACGCCGTAACCGGTGCCGCGCAGGGAGGGATCAACGCCGAGGATGACCTCGCCAGCCAAAAAGGAAGAGGCGCGACGCGTTGATGCGACCGGCGCCGCCGCGCGCGGCGAACCGCCGAGGCGCGCTTTCATCTGTTCAAAATCGCGCACCGAAATTCCCATGGGAGAAATTCTGCCAGTGCAACGGACTGCACAAAAGGACAAAAAAGAAGCGGGACTTTTTCAAGCCCCGCTTCGTGAAAGATTTTACGACGGTCAATGATCGCGTTTATCACCACCACCGTTACCATTACCACCACCGCCGCCTCGATTCCCACCACCGCCTCCACCTCCTCCGCCACCATTGCCGCCTTCATTCCCTCCTCGTGGAGCGGATTCCACATGCGTTGCCGGAGCGGTTACGGTTGGATTATTGCGCGGGAACGTCGGTTGCACCACGTTTTGGCGGGCCGGAACGAACTGCGATTCGATCCTCGGCGAGTTATAACGGGTGTTGTTGTTATTAACGACCGGGCCGGAATAATTCACGGGATTATTGCCGGTATTGATAAACGGATTCTGATTCTGATTGTGCACCACCGGCCCGTTAGGCGTGGTGGTGTGCGTGCCAGGCGTGGTCATCGTTGTGGACGGCGTCGTCATATGGGTGGAAGGTGTCGTCATGGGCGTGGACGGCGTCGTCACTTTTGGCCCGGAATCATGGTCAAACACGGTGCGATGACGGTTGTTTGCATCATTCGGGTTCCCGGAAGTCACCGGCGTCGAGATATCGTGGGTCGGGCCGGTATTGACCGGCGTGAACGGCGGAGCAATGTTGTGCGACTGATTCCCGCCATTCCCATTGCCGTTATTGTTACCCGTGAAATGATTGCCCGGATTGCCGAGGCTGGGATTATTGCCTGTCGGATTGCCATTGTGCCCTGCGGTCGAATTATTCCCCGGGGAACCATTCCCACGATTGCCGGGCAGGTTGCGCGGCGGCGCGTCGAAATGCGGAATGTTGTGGCCCCCGTTTTCCGCATGTTCATTCAGCGGCGGGCGATCCACGACAAGATTGCCGCCTTCAAAATGTTCGTGACGTCCGCCGGCCGGATTGCGGTCATCGTTTGCCGCGACATGGACCGGCTTCAAGGGCGTGTGAGTTGCGTTCTCGATGCGTTCGCGGCCAATGCCGTTATTGATGATGGTGTTGTTGTTGCCCACGACGATGTTGTTGATAACAGTCGTGCTTTTGTAAACGCGATCCCGGTCGCCGCGCTCCACACGATGTTCCCACGGATGACGGTCGGTGAAATTGCCCACCGCTACGAATGTGAAAAAGTCCGAGCCCAAACCAAAGCCGAAGTTCGCATCCACGCCGCGTCCATGGAACGTGAAGCCGACCCCGGCGCGGAAACCGGCCCCCGGCGGCAACGGCGCCCAGCCACAATAATTGTCGCTGTAACGCCACGTCACCCAGGCTGGACCCCATTGACGATCCGGCGCCCAGCACCAGCCGCGCCGGTTATCGCGGAACCAACGGCCATAGTGGAACGGCGCCCAGCCCCAGGAATAATCCGACGTCCAATACCAGCCGCAATCCGTGTACACCCAATGGCCGCCATCACAATACGGCTGCCAGGTGGGATTCACATAAACAACCGTCGGCTGCCAGCAAGGGCCAACGCCTTCCACATCCACCCAGGAACCGTAAGGCTGGAGTGAATCGTAAAAATAAGTCTCATCCGCCGGTAACGCCTGCGCCGGAGGATTCAAAGGCGCGGAAACCGGTTGCGGTTGTGGCTGTGGCTGAGGGGCAGGAGCAGAAGCGGTCGCGCCAAGCGCCTGGTCGCGTTGCAACATCGCATTGATGGACGCGTCGGACAGGCCCAGGTCGCGCAAATAGATGATTTCATCCGAATCCAGATTGAACGGAGTCTGGGAATTGGCGATGTAACTCTGGATCACCGTTTCACCCACCCCCGCCTGTGCGAGTTTGATGACCTCGGCCAGCGGACTCTGCGGGTCGATATTGGATGGCACGGTGGGTGCGCTCTGCGGGCCGGGGGGACTCATCGTGGCCGCGCTCGAAGAGGGCGCGTAACCCGGCGCATCCGCCGCCGTCGCAAAACTTGCCCCGTACCCGCTCAACAGCGGAAATGCCAACGCCAAAGCCAGTCCCTTATTCCAAGTATTTATGTGCCGTTTCATAGATTTCCTTATTATTTACCATGCAACCCCCGGTTGCGCCTCTATTAATCTGACTGGCCAACCGCCCTGCGTATTCAATCAATAAGATACCCAACCACCCCGGGTTGTTCCGCATTCTATGTCATTCGGAGTTGTTTGGAGCTTGGACGCTTGGAATTTGCATGTTTGAAATGGTGCCCCCACCCGGAATTGAACTGGGATCAACGGTTTAGGAAACCGCTGCTCTATCCATTTGAGCTATAGGGGCGCGCGCAGCGCTCCCGAACATAGGAACAAACCGCCCGTTGCGCAAATTCGTTTCTACCTTAACCTGTTTTCGCAACGCATGAGTGTCAAAGTCAAAATATGCGGTATCACCAGCCCGGCGGACGGAAACGTCGCTGCCGGGGCGGGCGCGGACATGATCGGGCTAATGTTTTACGACAAAAGCCCAAGGCATGTCTCCATCGCCGTCGCGAAGGAAATCTCGCAGGCCGTCCCGCCGTACTTGATGAAGGTGGGCGTGTTCGTGAACGCGGATGAAGACCTCGTGATGCGGGCCATCGGCGAGTGCGGCCTGAGCCTGCTGCAATTTCACGGAGATGAAACGCCGGAGTTCTGCACGCAATTCGGCCTGATGTGCCTGAAGGCCTTCCGCATTCGCAGCGCGGAATCGCTGGACGCCCTGGCGGACTACCATACGGATGCGTATCTGTTGGATGCCTATTCCGCCGAAGCGCGCGGTGGCACGGGGGAAAAATTCAACTGGGACCTGGCGATTGACGCGCAAAAGACATTTGGCAAACCCATCTTCCTGGCCGGCGGTCTCACGCCGGAGAATGTGGCCGACGCGGTGCGCCAGATTCGCCCGTTCGCCGTGGATGTCTCCAGTGGCGTGGAATCGGCGCCCGGGAAAAAAGACGCCGCAAAAGTGCGGGCGTTCATCACTGCCGCCAAATCTGTCGCATGAAAGAACTCAGCCGCTGCGCCTGGGCGACCACAGAATCCTCCATCCGTTATCACGACACTGAATGGGGCGTGCCGGTGCACGACGACCGGTTGTTGTTCGAGTTTCTTATTCTCGAAGGCGCGCAGGCGGGTCTTAGTTGGCAAACCATTTTGAATAAACGCGAGAACTATCGCGAGGCGTTCGCCAACTTCGAGCCGGAGAAAGTAGCGCGATTCAGTGAAAAGAAGGCGGCGCAGTTATTGCAAAATCCGGGCATTGTGCGCAATCGGCTCAAGATCGCTTCCACCATCACCAACGCAAAAGCTTTTCTCAAGGTGCAGGAGGAGTTCGATAGTTTCGACGCGTACCTCTGGCGTTTTGTGGATGGCAAGCCCATCGTCAACCATCGCAAGAGCTTGAAGGAATTGCCTGCGCGCACGGACGTTTCTGATGCGCTGAGCAAGGATTTGCTGAAGCGCGGATTCAAATTTGTGGGCTCAACGATTTGTTACGCAAACATGCAGGCCATCGGGATGGTGAACGACCATCTGGTGACGTGTTTCAGGCACAAGGCCTGTAGCGATGGTCTATGACTGTTGAAGCACTATCTTCTCAGACAGAAAATCGCTGACAATCACCATCTGATTAGTCTCGACAAAGTGATGCTATAATTTTAAACTGAAACTACCCGCATTACACAAGCTTAATGCGGGTAGTTTGTTTTTTGAGTCGTTCCTTTTCTTTTGCTCCGGGGAGTTGTCATATTCCCGCTGTTTCTTTGGGTTCATGCCACAGGGAGCGACGCTCAAGTTGAGGCGCAGCGAGGACGCACTCAAGGCTCACTCTAGTTCGCACGTCATCAAAATAATTCTCTTTGCGCCATTCGCGTCTTTGCGTGAAAATGAAAGCATGAGTGCTGTCACCGCTGAGAATATTCCGGATGTCCATGGCCATTTTGGCCCGTATGGTGGACGTTATGTGCCGGAGACGTTGATGCATCCGTTGCAGGAGTTGGAGGAGGAATATTTCCGCGCGCAAAAGGACCCGGCGTTCAATAAGGAACTCGCCTATTACCTGAAGGAATTTTGCGGACGCCCTACCCCGCTCTATTTTGCGGAACGGCTCACCAAAGAACTTGGCGGCGCGAAGATTTATCTCAAGCGCGAAGACCTGAACCACACGGGCGCGCACAAGATCAACAACGCCATCGGGCAGGTGTTGCTTGCCCGGCGCATGGGCAAGACGCGGGTCATCGCGGAGACCGGCGCGGGCCAGCATGGCGTGGCAACGGCGACGGTGGCCGCGATGTTCGGCTTGAAATGCATCATCTACATGGGCGCGGTCGATTGCGAACGGCAGATGCTCAATGTGTACCGCATGAAGATGCTCGGCGCGGAGGTCGTGCCGGTGCACGCGGGCCAAAAGACGTTGAAGGAAGCGGTGAACGAAGCGATGCGCGACTGGGTGACGAACATCCGCAGCACGCATTACATTTTGGGCACGGCTTACGGCGCGCATCCGTATCCGGTGATGGTAAGGAATTTCCAGCGCATCATCGGCGACGAAGCGCGCGCGCAGATTTTGGAGAAGGAAAAGCGATTGCCCGACCTGCTCATCGCGTGCGTCGGCGGCGGTTCGAATGCCATCGGATTATTTTATCCGTTCCTCGAAGATAAATCGGTGAAGATGGTCGGCGTGGAGGCGGGCGGGCGTGGCATCCAGCCGGAGCAACACGCGGCGCGGTTCCAGGGCGGCTCGCTCGGGGTGTTGCAGGGCACGCGCAGTTATATTTTGCAGGATGAATTCGGCCAGATCCAATCCACGCATAGCGTCAGCGCGGGGCTCGATTACGCCGCCGTGGGACCAGAACACGCCTTCCTGCGCGATAAATTGCGCGTCGAGTACACCTACGCCACCGACGACAAAGCATTGGAAGCCTTCATGAAGGTCGCGCGGTTGGAAGGAATCATTCCCGCGCTGGAAAGCGCACACGCCGTCGCCGAGAGCATGGTCCGTGCGCCGAAGATGAGCAAAGACTCGCTCATCATCGTGAACCTCTCAGGGCGTGGGGACAAAGACGTGGCGCAGGTGGCCGACAAGGTGGGGTTGCAGATGCCAAAATAATCGCAGGCTACTGTCGGGTTAGATTTGGCAACCAGCCATGAATTTTCCGGATATCATCGCGAAGGAACACTCGAATGAGTGGGGCGATAAGACCGGCTGGCGGATGGAAATAACGCCTGCGCCGGAACAACTGATTCTCCACAGCTGGCAGTTGGACAATGGAACAGAGAAATATCCGTCGTCATGCTCGGTCCTGGCGAGCGACGTGGATCCGGAGAGTGTCTTTGTTCAGGAAGCGTTTGAAGAACATGAGTTAAATCATTTGCACGCTAACTGCATCTATTACCAAGACGCCATCGTGAGCAAACGCGCTTACGACCCCACTTTTCATCTCAACAATGTGGCGCTGCGGTACCCGCTGGCCAAGGAAGTCTCCGACCTGGAGGCGGCCAAAAAATGTTTCCAGGATTTTTTGCGCAAGTGCGGCGCGCGACCGCCGGTGATAAACCTCGCGGCGATCGAGGAGTTTTTGCCGCCACTGCGGGCGGCGTTGGAACCGGCTAGATGCACGGTCCAGCATGACAAAGCCGGAAAGCCGGAGCTTATCCAAAGCGCTGAGATCGACAGCCGGAAGATGCACCTGGTCCGCCGGACGCAACAGCCCGGGGGCGCGCATTTTGACCTGGATACCTACGAGTTGCTTTCGTTGGACCTCGCGAGTGTGGACGTAAGTGAAGCGACCTATGAACCGGGACTGTGGGTCACAAGTCTGTATTCAGTGGAACATCTCTCAACCAGGATCACCTACAACGACGGGGGTTCCGAGGGCTATGAGATGTGGTATGAGAAGGTGGTCTTTCAAACGGAAGCGGACGCGCGGCATTTTGCGGATACGTGTGTGCGCACGGTGGGGGCGATCCGTGAACGGCTTTATCAACTGCATCGTGCGGCGGCACTTTGATTCTCGTCATGTCAAGGGCTGCGGAAATACGATCACATTGCAGCCACGTGAATAGGTGATTTGGAAAGATAATTTCAAAACAGAGTACGGCGACGGAACGGTCATCACTGGCGGCCAAATGGTTGCCGGTCATGGTTTTGCCATGGTCAATCCAATCCATGTTTAGTGGCCAAAGTGGAGTTTTCAAAACTCTCTCAGCCGCAATTAGTTAGACAAATCCCCAACAGGCCTGTCTCATGGTATTTAATAAGTCTTGTCCCTTTTATCGAGCAGCCCAGAAATATGAGTAAATGCACCAAATGGATGTGGGTTTGCCGCGGGGTTGCGTCGAGGATTTTTCGGAAGAGACTTTTGCCGAATTGTCATCGCGTTATTTGAACCCGGTCGATTCGGTGGCGCGGCAGCTCACAGGACATCCGCAGCATGCGGAGGGGGTCACGCAGGCGGTCTTCTTATCCTGGCCAAAGACGCGGCGCCAGTGGCGACGAAGGTGAAGTTGGAAATGCCAAAACAGATTCACATGAAACTGCTCGCCCGTTTATCACGCATCACCACATCGGGCCGGGAATTTATTCCACAGATCGACGGGTTGCGGTTCGTGGCGATCATCGCGGTCATTGCTTTTCATGTTTGGAGCATCGGCACATTTCATCTCGGACATGCGGGCGATAGGTCCAACATCGTCGGCCAATGTCTGGTGAGCGGAAGCTGCGGGGTGCAGTTATTCTTCATGATCAGCGGGTTTATCCTGGCGTTGCCGTTTGCGAAACAGCATCTGGCCGGCGGCAAAACCGTCCGATTGCGGGATTATTTCAAACGCCGGCTCACGCGCATTGAACCTCCTTATATCATCCAAATGGTGTTCGTATTTGCTTTTGCGGCACTGGTATTGCGCTGGTCGCTGATGCACCAACATATTTTCGGCGGCGAAAGCTGGTGGCGTTATACGACCCCGCACATGCTGGCGAGCCTCGTTTATGCACATGATTTCATATATAAAGAATATCCGTATCCAAACATTGTTTTATGGTCGCTGGAGATTGAAGTGCAATTTTATATCGTGGCGCCGTTGCTCGCATGCCTCTTCGTTATCCGTCATCACTGGGGACGCAGGATATTGATTGCGCTGCTGGTATTGGCATGGCCGTGGTTGATCTCCTTTTTAGGCCTGGAGCCGGTGGCGGCCCGGGTTTGGCTCCTCAAAGCATTGCCAAATTTTTTAACAGGTTTTTTGCTGGTGGAATTTTACCTGACTGGCTGGTTGGGTGCGGCAAAGAAAAGCTTTATTTGGGATTTAGTGTGTTTGCTTTGTGGGCCGGCATTGATTTTTGGTCGCCTACAAATTCTGCCTGATGCGCTTGAACCATGGACTTTGCTTCTTCTGGCGGTCGCCGTTTTTCGCGGTCGCCTGGCTTCCTGGTTGCTGAGCAACCCCTGGACCACGACTATTGGGGGCATGTGTTACACGATCTACATGTACCACTGGTTGTTGATCGCCGTAATCATTCGCGCGACGATCCATTTGCAGACCGGCACCTTGTGGCTTGATTTGCTGGTCCAATTTCTTGTTTTGACGCCGTCAATTATTTTGGTCAGCGCATTTCTTTTTGCATGGTTCGAGCGGCCATTCATGCGCCGGGATTGGCCAACGCGGTTCAAGCAGTTTTTGCTAGGACATAAAACTGCGCCCGGGGTAATACGAGTGGCGGGCAAGTTGAAATTGGAAATGCCGAAATTAACCAGCATCGGCAAATGAAACAGAGCGCGGCTGGCCTCCGACAGACCGGCATGAAGCGTCATTCCAATATTTGAGTCTCGTCACCGCGACGCCTAAAGGGATAAAATAGGATATGTCTAATGACCTTGTTCCCGGGGAGTTGCAGCGGTACGCGATTCCTGGCCGCGTCACCATCACCAACGAGAATGGCGGCCTGCCGGCCGTGCGCATCACGACGGACGACAGCACGGCGGAGATCTGCCTGCACGGGGCGCACATCACACAATTCCAGAAAGACGACGAGCCGCCTTTGTTGTTCCTGAGCCACTTGAGCCAGTTCGTGGCGGATAAACCGATCCGCGGCGGCGTGCCGATCGTGTTTCCGTGGTTCGGACCGCGCGCGGGGGCGGCGATGCACGGGTATGCGCGGCTGGTGACGTGGTACCTCGCAAAAACGGAGGTCACGGCGGATGGCAGCGTGAAAGTGGTTTTCCTGCTGCCGGATGCCATCGCGCAGCAGAATGGCCTGCACGCGCAGGTGCGTTTTGTGGTGACAGTGAAGGATACGCTGACGATGGAGCTAACCGTGACCAACACATCGGCGACGGAGAATTTCAGTTATGAGGATTGCCTGCACACTTACTTTATGGTGGGGGACATCGGGTCGGTTTCCATCGCGGGGCTCAAAGGACGCACCTATTTGGACAAGCCGGCGAATTTCGCGCGCAAGCTGGAGACGTGGGACGTCATCTGGATCGCTTCTGAGGTGGACCGGGTTTACCTGGATACAACTGACACGGTGGAGATCCGTGACACTAAATTGAACCGCACGATTCGCATCGAGAAAAGCGGGTCCAACTCGACGGTGGTATGGAATCCGTGGGTGGAGAAAGCGAGGGCGATGACGGATTTTGACGACGAGGAATACCGGCAAATGGTGTGCGTGGAATCGGGGAATGTGGGCGAGAGCAAGATCACGCTGGCGCCGGGAAAGTCAGCATCGATGAAAGTCGTCGTGAGCAGCCGGAAGACTTAAAAGCTTGAGCCTTATCACCCCGGCTCCTACAGCATCAAGACCTTGAATTTCGACACGGCCAGATAGCCGGCCACAATGAACATCCCCAGCAGACTAAGCTGGGCCATCTTGAACGGCGGTTCTTTCTGCGTGGGGGCCAGTGCCTTAAGGGCGGGGATTTTTTGGAACGATTGCACGACGAGGACGAAGACGTTGAGATATTGGGCCATCACAGCGCCGACCACGTAGATCCAGCGCCACGAGCCTTCGAGATGGGCGGAATAGCGCGCATAGATGGCCGCTCCCAACAACACCAGCGAGATGATGCCGACGATGTGGGATGGCATCAGCTTTTTGACGGGGAAGAAAAAGCCGGTGACGCTCGTCGCCACGGTGGTCACGAGAAAGAATTTCGTCCAGCCAGCCATCGGGTCGGCGGAGAGCATGCCGGCCATGACGACGAAGCCGGCGACGATGCCCAGCAGGCTGATGAGCACGTGAATAATGGTGTAGATTCTCAGGATCATAGTGTTATGGGTGGTTTAGGGTGAGGTTGGGAAATGGCTTTCAGCGGGGCGCGGGAATGATGGCGTTCTCGAGTTGCGCGACTTTCTTCAGGCGTCGCAGATGCCGCGGCGCCTGGCTGAATTCAGCGGCGAGAAAAGTCTGGACGAGGTCCCACGCCACAGCCGGACCTTCGGTACGCTCGCCAATACAAAGGACATTCATGTGATCATCCTCGACGCCCTGCTTCGCGGAAAAATGGTCGTGGATGAGGCAGGCGCGCACGCCTTTGACTTTATTGGCGCAAACAGTCGCGCCGACGCCACTGCCGCAAATGGCCACGCCGCGATCAACATTCGCCGTCGCAACCGCGAGCGCGAGGGCGATCACGAAATCCGGATAATCATCGTCAGGGGTAAACTGGTAAGCGCCAAAATCAACGACCTCGTGGCCGGCCGAACGGAGTTGGGCCGCGATCTTCTCTTTCAATTCAAATCCACCATGGTCGGCGGCAACTCCTATTTTCATAAGGTTGATGTGTCTTTGATAGCTTTGGCGGCGATGGAGCTTAGGGACTGGCCCATCATGGTTATTGGGCGTTCTACTCCGGTGACCCCGTGCCGCCTGGCCAGCCACGCCGGTTCGTTGTAGGAAAGAAATGTTTTACCGGCGTCGTCCTGCCAGACGAGCGCTTTCAAAGGCAGGTCGATGCCGATGGTCTGGTTCGCCTGCATCAAAGGCGTACCGCCGCGCGGATTGCCGAAGATGATAAGTTCGGTAGGACGTAACGTCAGCCCGACGTTTCCTGCCCCTGCGGTGTGATCGATGCGGGCAAAGACGTGTATCCCCTGGGCAATGATTTCTTTCTCGAGCCGGCTCATGGTTTCCTCCGGGCCGAAGTTGCTGGCTAGGGTGATCAAACCTTCTGGCGCAATGGTGCTCATGGCGTGGTGTCTTTATAGCGTGCTTCAACCTCGGCAATCTTCCGGGCCAAATCATCCGGCGTGAGGATCTGCTTCTGGAACAGGATGACGGCGAAGCACGCGATCCAGCGCTCGTAGTACGTGAGCTTGCCGACCATCTCCGCGCCCAGCGCCTCCACACCACGCCGTTTCTCCTCGGTGTTGATGATCTTGTGAAAATCCAGCACGTCAGCGAGCGCGTGGCAGCGTTTCTCCCATGGCAACAGCACATGGTCGGTCTGCTCGATATCGTCGGCGGGCAATCCGCCGATATCATTAGGCAATCGTTTTAAGAGATCTTCAGTATGGCTCATGGGTTGCTCCGGTTCTCAACTTTGATGACACCGATCATCGCATCGCGAGTGACGAGTGCGGCGAGTTGTTCTTCAGTAAGATTTTCGGTGCCGGCGGGACGTTGCGGCAACACGAGATAACGCACCATCGCCGTGGAATCGCTCACGCGGATCTCGACGTCATCGGGGATATGGGTGCCGAATTCCTCCAGAACTTTTCGCGGTTCCTTGACCGCGCGGGCGCGATACGGCTTGGCCTTGTACCAATCCGGTGGCAGTCCGAGCACCGGGCGCGGGTAACAGGAGCAGAGCGTGCAGACGATGAGGTTGTGAACCTTGTCAGTGTTCTCGAGCACGATGAGTTCGGTGTCGTCGTAAAAGCTGATGCCGAAATCTTTTTCGCAAGCGGTGCGGCCATTGGCCAGCAGGCGGGAACGGAAATCGGGATCGACCCAGGCGCGTGCCACGACTTTGGCGCCAAGGGCAGGCGTCCGGGAATCCAGCACCTCGATCTGGCGGCGGATCTCGCCGGGTGTGATGAGTTTTTTTTCAACGAGTAACTCGCGGACGGCTATCTCCATGATTTCGTAATAGCCCGGCGGCGGCGTATCGGCATTCTTCGGATCCTGATAGTGAGGGTTAGGGCCATGCTGATGGCCATGTTCATGATCATGATCGTGCTCGTGGTCATGTGTTTGCATGGTTTAAATCCTTTCCAGCCAGGTTTCAAAGATTTCAATGAGCAACCGGTCCTGCGGCGAGCCGGCATAGCCCGCCCAGAGTTCGGCAAGAGGAACGGCGACGCGATAATAGTGGCGTTTGGAGCCGGCGTTGCGGCCAAAGCCCTCTTCCTCGTTATTGATAGCAGCGGGTTTGAGAATCTTTTCCACGATACCCTGCTTGCCGCGCATATAGATGGGCACGCGATAGTGGCCTACGGGATAACGCACGGAAATGCGGACACGGTCACCCACGGCAAAGATGGGTTCTTCGCCAAGCGCGGTGACGATGGTTGCTGGGGTGGTGGCCATAATTGGAGTTCCTTTATTTGCCATGCTGGCGAACGCACCGTCCCGTCACGATTTGACGAAAGCGAGGAGGTCGGCGTTGAGTTTATCGGTGGCGGTGTCGGACAAACCGTGCGCGCCGCCTTTGTAGACCTTGAGGATGGAATTTTTTACGAGCTTGGATGACAACATGGCGGCTACGCCAATAGGCACGACCTGGTCGTCGTCGCCGTGGAGGATGAGGGTGGGGATGTCGAATTTTTTCAGGTCTTCGGTGAAATCGGTCTCGGAGAAGGCCTTGATGCAGTCGTAGGCGCTATTGTAACCGGTCATCATGCCCTGCAGCCACCAGGATTGGATGATGCCCTGGGATGGTTTTGCGCCGGGACGGTTGTAGCCGTAGAAGGGGCCGCTGGCGACATCGAGAAAAAATTGCGAGCGGTCCTTGAGGTACGCGGCACGGAGGCCATCAAACACTGACATGGGCAAGCCGCCGGGGTTGGCGGGTGTCTTGAGCATGAGCGGGGGCACGGAGCTCATGAGCACGGCTTTGGCGACGCGTTTGGTGCCATGCCGGCCGATGTAGCGCGCGACTTCGCCACCGCCCGTGGAGTGGCCGATCATGATGGCGTTTTTCAGGTCGAGTTTTTTGAACAGGGCGGCGAGATCGTCGGCGTAGGTGTCCATGTCGTTGCCGCCCCAGGGCTGGGTGGAACGGCCGTGACCACGGCGGTCGTGGGCGATGCAGCGGTAGCCGTGTGAGGCGAGGAAAAATATTTGCGGGTCCCAGGCATCGGCGTTCAACGGCCAGCCATGGCTGAAGACGATGGGCTGGCCGGTGCCCCAGTCTTTGTAATAAAGGTCAATGTGGTGTGAACCTTCTTTGCCGACATTCAAATAGGGCATGGGTATTCTCCTTCCAATTTTGGGTTAATGGTTACTCCTCGGACTTCCGCCAATCATTGTCCGGTTCCGGATTTTTTCAATCAGATTTTGTTCACAAAAAGCAAAATTGGGCCAATGGATGTTATTCAAAATGAACAATTTGCCCGCGGAACATTATCGGCGTTTGAATGAAATCCAAGCGGTCTGTGGTGTCCGGACGAAGGCAGGAGCGGGGATGTCTGTATCAATACCGTACAAGGCCCATTTCATAGGGGTCCGGTTCAGTTTTACCAGTGGTGAGCTATGTGCCTGATTGGACGCGGATTGGGCCGGGGGTTATGACTTGCGTGCGTGAGCCGGTTCCGGGTGCAAATCACAGGAACAGGTATTGCTCAATAATTTCTGCTTCGGGATTTTTGCGCCGTTCCGCCCAATGGGTGGACGGCAGGTTGTATCAAACGAGAGCGGCTTTAGCAGCCATCGGACATTTTCCGGCGGCGGCCGCTTGCATCGGTGGGTAACTGGTATGAAAACGGTTAAACTTTGGGTAGCGATAGTGCTGCTGATGAGCGCCACGCGATTGTCCGCGTACGATTATTCAAACAAAGATCTGGGCTTCAATCTCAAGTTGCCCGATGGGCTGGAGGACGTCACCAGCATGGCCTCGCAAACACCCGACCTGGCTGAATTTCATGACAGCATTTTTCTGTGCCTGGCGAACCGGACGTCGATGGCCATCAGGCCCTCTGAAGTTTTCACTATTGCTGACGCCTTCGGGCACATCGGCAATGAAGGTCTTACGCCGGGGAATACACCGCATGCCGAGTTTGAAACTGCGACCTGGAAAGGCCTGCAGCTTAAAGTGGCAAAACTTACCATAAACAACGGAACGATGCCTTTCGTCCATTACTCGGTCAGCATCCCGCTCAAGCCGCACAACATTTTGCTCATGGTCACGGGGTTTGAAAAAGACGGTTTCAGATTGAGAAATGATTTTCTAGCTGTGTTGGCAACGGTCGATGGGACTGTCGGGACGATTAGCAGTGGCCGGATAGGATTAATAGATTCGCCAATCATTCTGATGCTGCTGGTGGGATCATTTGCGTTGATAACGGGCCGGCTCCGCATCGCGCCCCGTTGGGGACTGATCGGCGCGGGTGCCCGCATTGCCGGCTGCATCTACATCCTCGGCTGTGCCGCGCTGACGCGAACGGCGATTCAACTCTGTGTAAAGCCCCTGGCGTCGCTGGGGATGGGATTCAGTGGCGTCGTGATCTGTGTGGACGTAGTTGAATGCTTCCTCATTTTGGCCGTGATGGCGTTGCTCATGTTACATTACGGGAATTCCTACGAAGAAGGCGTCCCCCGATCCACCTTCGCTTATCTCAAAACTTCCGCCCCTCCCAAACGCAAAAAGAAACGCGGCGAGGCGCCGGATGTCCCCTGCCCGCTGTGCCGGCAGCCGGTCTCCCCGACGGATTCGAACTGTCCGAATTGCCGGGCTGACCTCACCCGCTGGCAGGCGGCGCCGACCATGTGACGGGAAGAGGCGGGCGACTCACTCCGTTCACCCGCGAATTGCAATGAAGAGCGGCGGTGAACCGCGCGCACTCCAGACGCTGCGCGGGAATCGTTAGCTCAACAGCATTGGAACATGCTGCGGGCCGGGACGGCTCGCGCTCCGACAGCGGCGGGCAGAGGACTGCCCGCCCTACCCTCCGAAATTTGTCAGGGAACGGCCTCAGGGTTTGCCGCCGAAGGTACAGTAGTCATCGAAGTCGAGGAGGTCGAACCAGGTTTTGATGTCCTCGCGCGTAGTGCTGAATTTTTTTACTTCATCGGCAAAAAATGTCAGCGTTTCATGGTCGCTATCCGGCGTGCGGTGGGAGTGATATTCGCTCCAGGCGGCGATTTCCCAGGGCTGGGGTTTTGAATGGGCTTCGACCCACGCGAGGATTTCGCCGTCGCCGAGACCTTTGGCGAGTTCGGCTTTCAACGTTTCATGGTCGAGGCCGGTGAAGGTGAAGAAATGGCGGTCCATGCCTTTCCCGGCGTAATGGTATTCGCCGAGTTTGCCGGCGATGGCGGCGCGGCCTTTGTCGAGGATGCGCGGGAGGAGAACGTAACCGCCCAGCCGCACACTGGGGCTGCGCGGGGGGCGTTGGGTGAGGTCGGGAGAGGAGTTGGTGGTATTCATAATATGATTTTGGTTTCGATGTTTTGGAAACTATGTCGTGTTTTCTAAAAGATAAAATAACGAATATTTGGACCCCTCACCCTTTTTCCCAGTGGCTTCCCAAGCCCGCCACGAGTTAGTGGCCCCACAAGAGACGTTCGCTGCGCGAACCGTGGTCCCCGTTTAGCGGGGCGAGGGAGACGGCGAAGGATGTCAAAGGACTCCCTGCGAGGTTGGGTCGGCATCGTTTCCACAAAATTGATTATCGATGATTCAGTGATTGCCGCCGGAGACGAGGAAGGTTTCGCCGGTGATCCAGCCGGAATCGCTGGAAGCGAGGAACGTGGCCACCGTGGCGATGTCCTGCGGCTGGCCGATGCGGCCGAGCGGAGTATTTGCTTCGATCTGTTTCTGGAAATCGCTGCCATGGATGCCAGCGCTGTGCAAACCTTCGGTCTCGATCATGCCGGGGTTGATGGAATTGACGCGGATCTGGCGCGGGCCGAGTTCGCGGGCGAGTGATTTGGTGACGGCATCCACTGCGGCCTTCGTGGCGCTGTACACTGAGGCGGCCGGTACCGGATGGATGCCGGCGACGGAACTGATATTAATGATGCTGCCGCCGGAGCTGGGGAAATGTTTCAAGGCTTCCTGGGTGGTGAGGAGGAGGCCGAGGACGTTCACGTTGAATTGTTTGTGGAAATGTTCCTCGGTGACCTGTTCGATGGGCGCGAATTCGTATACGCCGGCGTTGTTCACGAGGACGTCCACGTGGCCGTAGGATTTTTTGGTTTCGGCGAAGAGATGTTCGATGTCAGATTTTTTTGCGACGTCGCCCTGGACAGCGACGGCCTTGCCGCCTTGCGCGGTGATTTCGCTGACGACTTTGTCCGCGCCGGCTTTGCTCGAGGCGTAATTGACGACGACGGACGCGCCTTCGGCGGCGAGATGTTTGGCGATGGAGGCACCGATGCCCTTGGAGGCGCCGGTGACCACGGCGACTTTGCCGGTGAGTTTTTTTGTGCTCATATCATTGGTCTCATTTTCAGTTGTTCATGACGGTTCAGTTTTCATTGTTACTTATATTGTAACAATAAAAGTCAAAAAAATTTACGCTCTCCTTACTTCGAAAACGATCTGGGCGAGGCTGATCCTGCCCAGGGTAGATTCCATCGCGTTCTGGGTTTTGTCCAATGCTTTGTCTAGGGCATGCTTGATGTGGCAGCTTACGTTGCAGGCTTTTTGCTCGGTGTAGGTATGGATGGCGAAGGCTTTGGGGGCGTCCACGGCTTTGTAGATATCGAGCAGGGAAATTTTTTTGGCATCGCGGGCGAGCCAGCAGGAGCCGGCTTTGCCGGTGGCGGTCTTGACGAGGCCGGCTTTGGACAAGCGGGACAGGACGCGCCGCACGAAGCTGGGGCTGGTGTTGACACTCAGGGCGAGGTGCGCCGAAGTGGTGCCCGCTTTAGCGCAGCCGCAGGCCAGGCCCACGAGGATGTGGGTCGCGATCGAGAATTGAGTGTTCACCGCCATAACTGTTACTATAATAGTAACAGATTGAAAAAAGCGCAAGGGGGAATTTTTTAGAATTTAACCACGGATGAACACGGATAAACACGGATGAGAAGAATTCACCACCAAGGCACTAAGACACAAAAAAGATTTAACCGCAAAGATCGCAAAGGACACAAAGAATGGGTATCTGACCATATTGAGCGAGTAGCTGCGCCAGAATTTGCGGAGCGGTTCGGGGAGAAAAAATAAAATGACCCGACGTCCATTCTCGCCGGTCAGCACCCAAAAGCCACTTCCAATCATTAATAAACCTCGCGCAGAAAAAACAAAACTTAAGCCATCTTTGTCGGTCGTGGGACAAGATTTTGTGAGCACATTTTTGAAAAAATGACGAAATTTGTGATGTAAATTTCTGTATCTACCTTCGGCGGAATGACTTAGCTGTGGCAAAACTTTTTTAAAAAAAGTGACCGACTTCGCGACGGTCCCGATTACAGGATGGAAAGGGTGTGATAAAACTGGGGGAGCTGAAAAGCTAAAGTCGGCTGCTTACAGTTGGCAGCCGAGAGCGCTGAACCTAAGAAGGCGCTAAGCACATAAAGTTCGCCAAATAAGATGTTCGCTTCGCGAAGCTGCGCAATCAGGCGCAGGGTTTTAAGAAGCGTACCCGGGGTGGCCGCTCGCGATGCGAGCTCGACCCCGGGCAATTATCTTAAGCCCCCTCCGGGCTTTCAGTTTGGCTACGCGAAATAGAAGCGGCTCCCAAGCAGCCGCGTCCCGCACTTGCGGGAATCAACACAAATCAGAACCAATGAGGACTGCCTAATGGCGGAACTCCCAACCCCAGAAAGACAAAGAGCATGACACGCAGAGGAAAAATTGCCCGGTTGCCCAAAGAGATCCGGGCGACGTTGAATGAACGTTTACATAATGGCGAACGGAATGACCAGCTCGTCGAATGGCTGAATGCCCAAAAGGAAGTGCAGGAAGTATTGGCGGCCCAGTTCGAAGGGCGGGCGATCACGGAACAGAACCTGTCTGAATGGAAAACGGGCGGGTTTAAGGAGTGGGAACGGCTGGAGGTATCCAAGGAGCTGGTGCAAGCGGGCAAGGAAGCATCGGATGACCTGGATGACGCGGCGAGCGAAGCGGAGATCAGCGATTGCAGCGCGCGATTGCTGGCGGCAGAGATCATGGCGCTGCAGCGGGAGATGCTGACCCAGGAGATGACGGTGCAGGAACGCTGGAAGCTGGTCTGCGAGTTGCACAAGCAGGTGTCGAAGATGCGGAAGGATGACCATCAGTGTGTGCGGACGATATTGGCGCAGGAGAAGTGGGACCTGGAGCAGGCGGAGCGGGCCGAGCAACGGGACCGGCAATTCAGCGAGGATTTCAAGAAATCGGAGGAGGAACGGGAGAAGCGATTGAATGCGCCGTTGCTGGCGAGATATGACGTGCCGGGGCTGGCGAAGTTGTATGGCGGGGGGAAGCGTGGCTGGGAACTGGCGGCGCAAAAGATCGAGCTGGCCCGGGGATTGCCGCTGGGAATTTTGCAGGACCGCAAGGGCGGGAAATGGCGGGTTGTGGACAATGAATGGAGTTGGGTGAAGGATGGGGAGGAGGAAGAAGGCGGAATGCAGAATGAAGAACCGCCTGAAGGCGGAACTCCTAACGGGGAGACATCAATCGACGGCGGGAAGGACCAAGAACAAAAAGCTCCAATCCCGCAAAGACGGGACTCAGAAGCAGCATCGAACAACCAATCCCGCGGAAATGGGATTCTGGAGCAGACTCCAAAGAAGGTGCGAGCCGCACGGGCGAATGGGAAAGAGGATGGAGGATTGAAGATGGAGCATGGCAGAAAAGGGAAAAATCCAAAATCCAAGCGCCAAGCGCCAGAGAAACAACAAACATCAAAATTAAAATTGGAAAGGAAGCCGAGCGGACGGAAAGGCACGAAAGGGGTCGAGGGTCGAAAGACGAGGGCCGAGGGCCGGAAAGCTGGTCGGGGCTCGACGGAGTCTCGCCCCACCGGGGAACAATTTGAGAATAACGACGGCGCGCAGGGGACGGCGCGCCCGGGCGTCGGAAACGAGGGCGAAGCGGCGGAGACTCAGCTCAATCCGACTCAATCCGAGTTGATCCAGGCAAAAAATTTATTGGAGGAAGGCGGTGACATTGCTGAAGGCCGATTACCAATCGCCGATCTGAAAGCGGCACCGACTGATCCGGCCGAGCGGGATGGCTGCGGAAATGGGGAACCGCCTAAAGGCGGAACTCCAAACGTGGGAAATAATGACTAACGGAATGGACCAAGGGCAGGAATATCCAACCTCCAATGAAGAAAGGAAAGAGCCCGTTCAGGTTACTGGAACCAACACACAACCCAACAACTCCAGTGCCTGAACGGGCGAATCAGCACTCACTGTTACCGGTGATAACCACCATGGTTATCACGGTCGCCCCCACGATGATCATCCCGATCACCGCCACGATGGTCGTCACGGTCGTTGCCGCGGAAGTTGCGATGGTCGTCGCGATCAAAGCGATGGTCGCGGAAGCCGTCAAAGTCACGATGGCCGTAATCGCTATAGACGAAGCGCGGGCCACCACCGTAGAAGACCGGGGCGGGTGTGTAATACACAGGCGGCGCGGGGGCGTAGACCACAGGGGCGGGCGCGCGATAACCGTGGTCGCCGATGCTGACGCTGAGATGCGTGAGGGGATCGACAAAACTGGCTGTAAAACCGGCTTTGGCGGAGGGGGCATTCATGGCTACGACGGCCATGATGGTTGCTGCTAAAATCAACTTTTTCATATGTTTATTCCTTTCATTACCTTCACTGTATCTGACGAAGCGGGTTGCAATTTATTCAAGTGGGTTTAAAAGACTGATGGAGACACTCATGACCAGACCTAACGTACAACGCCCCCCACCGCAGAAAAAGAAGGTGCCCAAGTCGTTCAAGGACCTGACGCCGGCAAACCATTTCAACCCGGCGACATTTTTCCAGGAGCTGGTGTGGAAAGCCTTGCTGACGAAGCGGACGGGGGAACATAAAGTGCCGGTCTTTCCCAAACTGGCGAAAGGCCAGGTGGCGATCACGTGGATAGGGCATGCGTCGTTCCTGATCCAGTTCACGGACCTGAACGTCTTGATCGACCCGAATTTTGCGAACTGGCTTTTTCTTTTGAAACGGGTGAAGCGCGCGGGAATGAAGATACAAGACCTGCCGCCGATCGACCTGGTGTTGTTGACGCATGCGCACTTCGATCATTTTCACAAGCCGTCGCTGCGCCGGTTGCCGTATCCGAAGATAGGAGTGATGCCGTGGGGCATGGCGGACCTGGCGCGTGACCTGGGTTTCTCGCGGACGGTGGAGTTGGACTGGTGGGAGACGTTCTGTCACAAGGACTGGAAGGTGACGTTCACACCGAGCCAGCATTGGGGCGCGCGGACGCTGCGGGACATGCATCGCGGTTACGGCGGATTTGTGCTGGAGCATCAGGGGCGCAAAATCTATCACGCGGGCGACAGCGCTTACTTCGACGGGTTCAAGGAGATCGGCCAACATCTGGTGCCGGAGATCGCGCTGCTGCCGATCGGGGCGTATCATCCGGATACCTTTCGCAAAGTGCACATGGGTCCGGACGAGGCGATGAAGGCGTTCAAAGACCTGAAATCAAAATGGCTGGTGCCGATGCATTACGGGACGTTCAAATTGTCGTTTGAAGATTTGGAGGAGCCGCCGCGCTGGCTGCGGCAGATCGCGGAACAGGAAAAGCTGACGGAACGATTGCGGTTCCTGGTAGAAGGAGTGCCGGTGGTATTTTGAATAATTCTGCCCCCATGGTCATGAAGCACTTCTTTAGTCGCATCCTGATTCCAGGAGCGCGGCATTTATGCCGCTTCAAGGTGGAAGGCATTTGGCCGATGAAGCGGGCTGAAGCCCGCGCTCCCGGAGCAATCCAGAACAGTGCGTTTTTGTTGCTTGCCCCGCGTTTTGCTCCGACTAGAGTTGAGCGTATGAAAAAATTCCTAGGGTTGCTGGGCTGCATTGTGGGCATGCAATTGCGCGCGCAGATGGCGGTGGAAGTGCGGCTGGACCAGGAACAATTTCTGCCGGGCGAAGCGATGCCGGTGGCGGTGCGGATAGCGAACCGTTCGGGGCAGACGGTGCACCTGGGTGACTCGGCGGACTGGCTGACGTTCACCATGGAATCGGCGGATGGCCTCATCGTATCCAAGAACGGCGAAGCGCCGGTGTTCGGGGAATTTGACCTGGAGTCGTCCAAGATCGCGACCAAACGCGTGGACCTGGCACCTTATTTCAACATCGGCAAGCCGGGGCGATATCTGATCACGGCGACGGTGCATGTGAAAAACTGGGACAAGGAATTTTCCAACACGCCGAAGGAGTTTGATCTGATCGAAGGCACGCGGTTGTGGGAGGAATCGTTCGGCCTGCCGAGCACCAATTCCACGGCCGCACCGGAGATGCGGAAGTTTGTTTTGCAACAGGCGAATTATCTGCGGAAGATCACGTTGTACCTGCGGCTGACGGATGCGGCGGAAACGCACGTGATCAGGCTTTTCCCGATCGGGCCGCTGCTCTCGTTCAGCCGGCCGGAGGCGCAGGTGGATTCGCAGAGCAACCTGCACCTGCTGTACCAGAACGGCCCCCACATCTTCAGCTATACGATCTATAATGCAAACGCCGAGATGATTTTGCACCGGACGTACGGGTTCGGAAATATCCGGCCGAAAATTTCGCGGGACCCCAATGGAAAAGTTTTCATTCTCGGTGGCGTGCGGGTCGCCGAATCGGATGATTTTCCCGAACCGGCCCCAACGCCTGCCACGAATGCAGTCAGTGCCCCGACAGTTCCGACGCCGTAGAAAATCACTGCACGACGTCGTCGACGGTGTGCACGCGCTCCTGCATGTATTTTATGACATCGGTGGCGCGGACGATGGCGTTCTGCTCGGTCTGGCCCATGAAGGTCTTCATGATGACGCGCACGGCGGCGACGGGATCGCCATTCTGGTCGCGCAAAGGCAGGACGACGGCCACGGATTCCTTGCCAAAGCCGCAATACACGGCGCCTTTCTTAAGGACGTTCTGCTCGGTATCGGTGCCGGCCTGGCCGAGTTCGCTTTTGACGTTGCTGGCGATCATGTGAACGTTGTCGGTGTCACGGTCTTTGGCGTAGATCTTCAAACCAAGAAGGCGCGAATATTTTTCCAAGGTGCCATCCAACAAGGCCTGGGCTGGGGCGATGCGCGGAACGTAGGTGATATCGGTATCGTAAAAATAGCTGACGGAATCGGACTTGGTCCAAAACCCGATCTTGCCCTGGGCGAAAGTGGAGTCGCCGAGGGGCGGAAAGAGTTCCTTGCCATCCAGGGTGAAACGGATCTGGGTGCCTTTGCATTCGACGGTCATCTCATGCCAGACACCGCTGGGAATCGTCACGGTGGGGCCGATGGGGGCAGCGCGCTGGCCTTTGACCACTTTGTAGAAGCGGAAGGAATTGCCGAGGGAGCTGGCGCGTACGACGTAGAAATTTTTCTCGTCCTGGATGCGAAAGGCGAGGCCGGCCATCTGTTCGACGCCGCCACCAACGGTCTTGAATTTAGTCTTCAGCGTGAAATCGGCGAAAGTTTCCTTCTCGTAGATCAACAGGGGGAAATGTTCGTCGGTCGCATCGCGGGAAAGCTGGGCGAGCACGGCGCGTTGGCTCAGTTTCGGCGCGGTGTGCGTGAGGGGCTCCAGGGCCGGGGGAACGTCGTCCATGACGACCTTCCATTCGCCGGGGCGCCCGTCGCCCGCCACTGCGCTGCGAAACCCATCGGGGGTCTGGCCGGTGGGCGTTTCGCTGAAGTCAAATTTGAGCTCGGCGCCGACCACCGGCAACGCCAGGGCAAGCCACACGCAGAAAAACGTTTTTCGCATTGTCGGCAGCGTAACAAAATAAAGTTGGTGGACAAGCAATTGTCTTATTTCGTCTGTTGCCATTTCCCCCAACCAGGTGTAACTGGTTTTCCAGAGGCAACAACCATCATTAATCGACCCCCTATGAAAACCCGCGAACTCAAACAAAACGAATGGAAAGATTTCTGCCGTCAGCTCAATGATACGCACCAGGGCAGCATGGTGACTGTCCAATTGATCCAACTGGATGGACGCACCAACCCCATTATGAAGGACATGCCCCTGCAATCGTTCGCCTTGAACGAAAACCGGAATGAGTGCAACGACACGATGGTGATCGCGGCGGGCCTGCCCAATGAGCGGCCGCGCCAGCACATGATCGTGGAACCGGTGCGGCTGATCTTGAGAAATGGCGGCAGCGACCGCTACAATGAACTGGACGTCATCGCCGAAAGCGGGACGACGCTGGTGACTTTTCATCCCGGCATCATCCCGGCCTTGCTCGATGGCCTGGGCGCACGTCCGACGGCTTGAACAAACCGTCATGGACACAGCGGAAAGCTGTTGTTATTTGTTTCGCGTCACCGTGCGGGATTGATCGACGGCGAACGACCTGATGAAACGCTGCTGCGCACTTGCTAAGATCGCTTTGGTCGTAGCGCTCTTTTGCTTCCCGATATCCGGACCCGCGGCAGGAACGAATGCCCCGGATAGCTTCGCCGATATCGCCACGACTCCTCCTGAGACGGAGAATCGCGGATTGGTGACGCCGCAGCCGCCGAAGTTACCGCGCAAAATCATCCACTACGGAAAGGACGATCCCAGCGCGGTCTTCCAACCGGCTGATAAACTTGATACGCCGGAGAAGCTGGCAGATGCGCTCACGGAAACCCGGCGTGCCTTTGCGCCATTTCTCGAAAACCACGCACCGCCACAAACCGCTACGCGCACGATACAGACGTTGGAAAATTTCGATTGGCGCATCGCCACGCCGGATGACTGGCAGAATTTCCCTGCCGTGCTCACGGGTGCCGGCCAGTGGACACATGTAAAAATTCCACACTTCGGCGAACCGCTCGGCAAGACCAATACATTTTATCGCACCACGTTCACGCTGGCCGCGTGGCAAACGAATGAAGCGGTGTTCGTCCGTTTTCGCGGCGTGGATTACAAGGCACATGTATTTGTGAATGGCGCGTATGCGGGTTCGCACGAAGGATTTTTTGCGCCGTTCGAATTTGAGGTCACGCGCGCGGTTCATCCGGGCGAGAACACCTTGGTCGTCCAGGTGGACAATGATTATCCAACCCTCGGGGAGGTGAATGATCCTAAATACCCGAATATCATCGGCGATAAGATCTACGGAGCGACCGGCCCGGGTTTCGATGACCCCGATGCCGGCTGGCACCACGACCCGCCCGGCATGGGCATCTATCAGCCGGTGACGGTTGAGGTCCGGCCGCGCGTGCATATACACGATATCTTTGTGCGTCCACTGCCGGATGAGAAAACGGCGGAGGCGCTGATCGAAGTCTGGAATTGCGATGTGCAGAACAACGAAGTGCAGATCAAATTTTCTGTCTATGGGCTCAACTTCACGCAACAGGTCATCGCCGCGCAAAAAGTTGAGAAGCCAGACGCCGCCTGCCCGGGCGAGAGTTTTTATCGGGTGCGGTTTCCGATGACTGGCTTTCGTTCGTGGTCGCCAGATACGCCTTGGCTTTACGATTTTCAGGTGACGGTGAGTTCTTCCAAAGCGGGCACGACGGATAATGCGCATCGTCAGTTCGGCATGCGGTCTTTCTGCATGAACGAGGAAGGCGATCACAAAGGCCACTTCTTTTTGAACGGGCAGGAAATCCGGCTGCGCGGCGCAAACACGATGGGCTTTGAGCAACAAGACGTGATGCGCGGCGACTCCAACCAACTGCGCGACGACCTGCTGCTGGCGAAGATCGCGCACATGAATTATCTCCGCATCACGCAACGTCCCGTGCAGGAGGAGGTCTATGACATGGCTGACCGGCTTGGTCTGATGATCCAAACCGATTTCCCGTTTTTCGCGCACATGCGTCCGAATCAGTTGGGCGAAAGTTTGCGCGAGGTCGGCGAGATGGAACGGCTGATCCGCCCTCATCCCTCGTGCATCCTGGTCACGTACATCAATGAGCGTTTTGGCGACAAGAAAGCCAAGGGCAAGATCGCGTGGCGCATGAACCGGACGGAACAGGACGAATTTTTCCGCGCGGCGGATGAAGTGGTGCACCAGGCGAATCCCGACCGCGTCATCAAATCGGTGGAAGGTGACTATGACCCGCCCGCACCCGGTCTGCCCGACAACCATTGCTACACGCTTTGGTATTTCCGCAATGGCATCGACATCGGGCTGCTGCACAAAGGTTATTGGCAGGCGGTGAAACCGGGCTGGGATTATGCCTGCGGCGAATTTGGCGCAGAAGGCCTCGATAGCATAGAACTGATGCACGCGCATTGTCCGACGAACTGGTTGCCGCAAAATGCGGATGAAGACAAAACCTGGACGCCTGCCCGCATCCCGAAGGCACAGAGCGCCGAAATGTACGCAAACTTTTTCGACAAACCGAATTCGCTGGCGGGCTGGGTGGATGCGACCCGTGAACACCAGGCATTTGCCGACCGCATCATGACCGAGGCGTTTCGCCGCGACAATCGCATGGTGTCCTTTGCGGTGCACCTGTTCATCGACGCTTGGCCAACTGGCTGGATGAAGGCCATCATCGATGTGGATCGGCAGCCCAAGCCTGCTTACTTCGCCTATCGCGAGGCGCTCACACCGCTCATGGCGAATATCCGCACGGACCGCTGGAAATTTTTCTCCGGTGAAAAAATCAACGCCGAGTTCTGGGTCTGCAATGACACGCATAACGTGCCTGCAAAACCGGTTTTGAAATGGGAATTGGAGATAGGCGGAAAAATCGTCCACGCCCGACAACTCGCGGGTACAGTCAAACCAGTTGAATCTGTGTTCCAGGGTTTCACGGCTATTCCAGTGCCAGATGTCACGGAACGGACCAAGGCCACGCTGCGCCTCGCGCTGTTTGATGGTGAGAAACTTCTTCACGATACGGCCATCGAAGTTGAGTTTTTCCCAAAAGCGAAACCGTTTGATGTGTCTGTGCAGATTGTCGGAAGCAGAACTAACATTGCCAATCGCCTCGCGCATGAATTGCATCTGCGCGTTTCCAAAACAGCGACAACCTATCTGATTGATGACTACGCTGCATACGAGAAACGCCGGATGGAAATCAACTCCGCGGTGCAAAATGGCGCGACAGCGGTTTTTCTCAGCCTGCCTAAAGGCGGCTACCTGCTGCCCGGTTCCTCTGAGACAGTTCGGGTTCAGTCCGCCAATCCGCATTTTCTCTCCCGCGCCACCGGACATCCGCTGGTTGCGGGGTTTGAGGAGTTCGACTTCCGGTTTTGGTTCGATGAACGGGCTGGCATGATCACGCCGCTGGGGAACGGCAAATTTTCCGGTTACGACTGGGACGCCACGATCCTTAAAGTTCAGGATGCCGCCGGCGTCGCTGAAAGAAAATTTGGCAAAGGACGCGTGGTTTTATGCGAAGCATTTTTGGCAGACCGGGTCAGCGCAAATCCAACCGCACGGATCTTCGTTGAACGCCTGCTTACTGACCGGTGAATTTCAGGTGCAGTTGATAGCTCTGCGGCGGCACCGCATATTTCACCAATACCCCTGGGCCGCAACTGCCGTTGCCCAATCCACATTGTTTTGCATCGAGCGACAGGACAACTTCGGGGCGCGGTTTCAAGTCGTAGAGGTGTCGTGCGCCTGCCAGATCCAGCACGGTAAAATGCAGCGCGGACGCCGCCATGGGATTTTCTTCACCTACAACCTTCAGCCCGCTTCCGCCAGCGTCGATCAATGTCAGCCAACGCACGTCTTCTTTATTGCCGGTTTCCTGCGGGCGTATGTAAGGGATGTATTGCGCGTCCACCGTGCTGCGCCACACGCCCATGTCCGCGCTCTCTTTTCGGTCCACATAATTTTCCCACGGGCCGCGACCATACCAGCAGAGGTTTGTGAATTGGTCGTTCAAGCGCATGACCACACCGATTCGTGGCAAGGTGGCGAGCGAACTGGAACAATCGAAATGATTGTCCATGTCCAAGGTGCCGTCGCCGCGCACGATCCACGTCGCGCGATGGACAAAAACACCATTGGTCGCGGTGCTCGTAGCTGCGATGGTGATGCGGACTTCATCCGGCCCGGGCTGCGTGACCTCAAACAAATCAACCTGTCGGACCATGTTGCTTAAACCCGCGTCCTTCCAATCGCGTGCGAGCCACTTGCCGAATCCTCTGTCATTGTCCGTCGTCCCACGGAAGATTTGCAGCACAGGACCCACCGGGCCATCTGTTGTTTGAGCGAGTGTTTCGCGGCCGCCGAATTTCAAAGAAGTCAATGTCCCGGCAGCGCGGCTGAACGTCGCGGAAAAATTCGTTCCTTCAATGCTCACAATATCGCCATTTTGATTCAGCTTAAGATTTGAAGATGCAGGCGCAGCGGATGGCCTGGACGCAGGCGCCACATCCAGCTTCATCTGTTGCCAGGCGAATTCATGTCCCGTCTTTGCCCACAACGAATCCTGTTTGGTGTGAAAACTGACCCGCAACCAGAATTCGGCCGCACCCGATCCCGGCTTCGCGACGGGAATTTTCACCTCAATGGATTTGCCGGGCGCGCAATCGATTGGATTCAACATGCCGGATTGGATCACCGCGCCGTCGCTGTCTGTGACGGACCATTGTGTTTCGTAGTCGGCCAGATTCACGAATGAATTCCGGTTCGTGACTTTGACGGAGACTTTTCCCGGCTTCAAGTTCACCGGCGCAATTGCCACCGGCTGATAAACTTTTTTAACTTCCCAGTACTTGGGATAAATATCACGGTCGGAGGTGACGATGCCTTTGATGCAAAAGATTCCCAGATTCGGCTTATCGCCAAAGTCGCCGCCGTAGGCGATGAATTTGGTTCCGTCTGCTGCCGTTTTACGCAAGCCCTGGTCGCACCACTCCCAGATGAAGCCGCCGAGCAGGCGCGAGTTTGAATAGATTTCATCCCAGTATTCCTGGAGGTTGCCGATGGCGTTGCCCATGGCATGCGCGTATTCGGTGGTAAGTACGGGGCGCGTGTCATTGGTGCGGCGGGCGATCTCCACCAGGTGTTCCCAGCGCGAATTTTCCGCCGCGTTCGGCTTCACGTAATCATCCATCACGCGCGGGTAAAAGCGGCTTATCATATCCACGCCAACAGGATCGGGCGTGAGGTCTGATAGCTTTTTGGGGGCGTTTGATTCACTACCTCCTTCGCCGGGTTGAAAGACAGCGTCGCGTTCGGTCTCGCCCTGTGCGCCCTCGTAATGCACGAAACGCGTCGGGTCATAGGTGTGCAGCCAGGCGGACATGGCTGCGAAATTCGGGCCCCAGCCGGATTCGTTGCCGAGCGACCAGATGATGACGGACGGATGATTTTTATCGCGCTTTGCGAGGGCGATGGCGCGGTCGAGAAACGCAGCGGACCACCGTGAATCATTCGCCAAAAACCCGCGCGTGCCCTGCGCCTCCAGGTTTGCCTCGTCCAAAACGTAGATGCCGTAGCGATCACATAAATCGTACCACAGCGGGCTGTCCATGTAATGGCAGGTACGGACGGCGTTGATATTCGCGCGCTTCATCAGTCCGATATCCTGCATCATGCGCTCCGGAGAGATCGCGTGGCCGGTGTCGGGATCAATCTCGTGGCGATTGACGCCGCGCAACCGGATCGGTTGGCCGTTGACGAGAAATTGTCCGTTGTGGATCTCCAGCTTGCGAAAGCCGATCTGTGAACTGTCTGCTTCAATCACTTTTCCACTCTCATCGGACAGCGTCAGCACAAGCGTGTAGAGATTGGGCGTTTCGGCGTTCCATTTGGCAGGGTTTTCCACTTTGCCTTCGAGCCAGGCAAATTTGGACGGGCCGCGTTGGGGCGTGCGATCGTCAAGGATTTTCGAACTCCAATCGCGATTCAAGATCGGCGCGGCGTCATGGCTTAACTCGTTGGTGAATACCGGATGACGGTTGGCATCGAAGAGTTGCGCGCGAACTGTCCATCCGTTCAGTGACCGATTCGCATAGTCAGCGAGCTCGGGTTTTATCTGCAAGGTGGCGTTTCGATAGTTGGCATCCAGGTCTGTGCGGACGGCAAAATCGCGGATGCGCGCGATGGCGGTCGAGTACAGATAGACGTCTCGAAAGATGCCGCTCATGCGCCACATGTCCTGGTCTTCGAGATAGCTGCCATCGCTCCAACGATACACTTCCACGGCGATCTGGTTTGCGCCGGGCTTCACAAAATCCGTGAGGTCGAATTCGGCGGGTGCGCGGCTGTTCTGGCTATAGCCGACGCGCACGCCATTGACCCAGATGTAAAACGCGCTCTCGACGCCATCGAAATGGATGAACACGCGGCGACCGTTCCAATCCGTTGGCAAGTCGATCGTCCGACGATATGAGCCAACCGGATTCCGCTCTTTGAACGACGTGTAATTCTCGGGCGGCTCACCCATCACACGCGGTGGGTCGATTTTGAACGGATAACCGGAACTGACGTAGATGGGCGTGCCGAAGCCTTTCATTTCCCAGGAGGACGGAACTTCAATCGTCGGCCACGCGGAATCATCGAAATCGGTTTGGAAGAAATTAGTCGGGCGCAGATCCGGACGCGCTACCCAGTGGAATTTCCAGGCGCCGTTCAATGAGCGGTAAAACGGCGAGCTGTCCGGCTTGTTTGCCAGTGCGTCTTCGACGTTTGCAAATGGGATGAACGTGGAACGTACCGGCTCGCGATTGATCTGGAGCACCTGCTCATTTTCCCAATCGGGCGGGTCAGCGAAGGCTGCCAGCGCCAGGAAGCTCAGCGCGACTATGGTGGCAATTCGATGGCGTTCGGTTCGCATTTGTGGCGGGACATTGTTACTTTTTCAAGCCGGTGGCGCAACCATTCACCGGCCAGTGGCATATTTCCACAGTTTTTCGGCGCTTTTTAGATGACTGGCTGGCGCAAGTTGCGTTACAAGATGACACGCTGACGCTAATAAAATCGTGGAACGCATCTTTGCAACTTATTTGATCGAGACGCCGCTGGCCGCGGGAAAGGCCGCGGCGGTTTTGGCCGGGGAACAATCCTCCGGCACTTTCGTGGCCGTGCCGGGCGAAACGGAGGAACTTAAGCAACGTTTTGCCGCGCGGGTGGAAAAGATCACTCCACAGGAAACGGTAAGCATGCCCAGCGTGCCGGGCGCCAATTTTCAAAATGGAAAATTTCAACGGGCGCAAGTAGTCGTGTCGTGGTCGTTGGAGAACATGGGCTATAATCTGCCGACACTCGTTTCCACGGTTCAGGGAAATCTTTACGAGTTGTCGCAGTTCTCCGGATTAAAGTTGATGGACCTGGAATTGCCGCCGTCGTTCGCCAACCATTTTCGCGGGCCGAAATTTGGCGTGGCGGGGTGTCGCAAATTGACATCGGTGGAAAACCGTCCGCTCATCGGCACCATCATCAAGCCCAGTATCGGGCTGACGCCGGCACAAACGGCGGAGATGGTGAAGACGCTGACGGAAGCAGGGATTGATTTTATCAAGGACGATGAGTTGATGGCGAATCCGCCGCACTCGCCGTTCAACGAACGCGTGGATGCCATCATGCGCGTGATTAACGAGTACGCGGAACGCACCGGCAAGAAGGTGATGTATGCCTTCAATATCAGCGATGAGTTGGATGCGATGCAGCGGCACTACGAGAAGGTTGTCTCGGCAGGCGGAACCTGTGTGATGATTTCGCTTAACAGTGTGGGCTTGAGCGGGGCGAAGAAGATCTGTGATATCGGTACGCTGGCGATCCACGGCCATCGCAACGGCTGGGGTATGTTAAACCGGCATCCGTTGCTGGGCATTGAATTTACGGCGTATCAAAAACTCTGGCGGCTGGCGGGCGTGGACCAGATTCACGTCAACGGCATCGCGAACAAGTTCTGGGAGAGTGACGATTCGGTGGTGCGGTCTATCGGGGCCTGTCTCAAACCGTTGCTCGGCGGGATGTCAATTCTTCCGGTGGTTTCATCAGGCCAATGGGGCGGTCAGGCGCCGGAGACCTTCTACCGGACACATACCGTTGAGCTGCTTTACATGGCGGGTGGCGGCATCATGGCACATCCGGACGGCGCGGCGGCGGGGGTGCGGTCTTTGCGCAAGTGGTGGGAGGCGGCGGTGGAAGGATTGAGCGCCGAACAGGCAGTAGCGAAATATCCGGAACTGAAAAAGTCGGTGGAGAAATTCGGGAAGAAATGAAATTGCTCCTGACTTTTTACGGCGACGATTTTACGGGCTCGACCGATGCACTGGAGCAATTGACGCTGGCGGGCGTTCGCGCAGCCTTGTTCATCGAACCGCCCACGAGCAAACTGCTTCAGAAATTCAAGAATCTGCAGGCAATTGGAGTTGCCGGACTTACCCGTTCGCTCACGCCGGATGCGATGGAGCGTGCGCTTCGTCCGGCACTGAAAAAATTAAAATCCCTTGGCGCGCCGCATGTTCACTACAAAGTTTGTTCCACGTTTGATTCATCACCGAAGGTCGGCAGCATTGGACGCGTCATCGATGTGGCGGCAGAGATTTTTAACGGACCTTTCGTTCCGCTGTTGGTGGCTGCTCCGGCGTTAGGCCGTTACACGATTTTTGGAAATCATTTCGCACGTTATGGCATTGGCAGCAAAGGCGCGATCTATCGGCTGGACCGGCATCCATCGGTCAGCAAACACCCGGTGACACCGATGATGGAGGCTGACTTGCGCGTGCATCTGGCCAAACAGACGAAAAAGAAAATCGCGCTGTTCGACATCACGAAGGTTTCGTTGCCAGAGGCAGCGGCCCGAGTGGAACTTAGAAAAATTCTAGGCGGGAAGCCGGATGTGGTTTTGTTCGATGCGCTCACGACAGAGCATCTCGCGCTCATTGGCCGATTGATTGATAGTTATGCTTCGGCCAAACAACCGATGTTTTCAGTCGGCTCATCGGGAATCGAAGCTGCGTTGTCAGCACAGTGGAAGTCAAAGGCCCGCGTTGCCAAGGCTTCTCACGCACGACAAATCCTGGTCTGTTCCGGCAGTTGCTCACCGGTGACAAGCGGACAGATTGCGTGGGCGTTGAAACACGGATTTAAGGAAGTAGCGCTCGATGCGACGCGATTGGTTTCAATCAAGACGGTGGATGTGGAAATCCGTCGCGCGTACTGTGAAGCGGTGCGGCTGCTGAATTCCGGGCGCAGCGTGATCGTTCACACGACCAAGGCGGGCTCGCAAAAATCAGTGGCCACCAAATTGAAGCATAACAGTTCTAAGGTTCTCGGCACGGCGCTCGGTCTTGTGCTGCGCAACGCGCTGGCGGGTTCGGGTGTGCGACGCATTTGTGTCGCGGGCGGCGACACTTCCAGTTTTGCCGCGCGGGCGTTGGGAATTGAGGCCTTGGAGATGATCGCAACGCTGACGCCGGGGGCGCCGTTGTGCCGGGCGCTTGCGCCGGGGTCACCGATGGATAGGCGTGAGGTGGTTTTCAAGGGCGGACAGGTCGGAGCGGAAAATTATTTTGAGACTGTATTGAAAGGCAAACGATGAAAAAGAAACGATTGGGATTGGTGCATACGTCGGCGACGCTCGTGCCGGTGTTCGCGCAATTGTGCAAAGAAAAATTGCCGGGTGTGGAGACGTTCAACATCGCAGACGACAGCCTGGTGAAAGGCATCATCGCGGCGGGCAGCCTGACGGCGCAGATTTCGCGACGGGTCGCAAGTTACCTTGAATCGGCCGAGCTGGCGGGGGCGGATTATATTATGGTGACGTGTTCATCCATTGGGCCGGCGGTGGAGGCGGGTGCCAAATTGATCGGCGTGCCGGTGTTGCGCGTGGACCAGCCGATGGCGGATAAAGCCGTGCAGACGGGGAAACGCATCGGAGTCGTGGCCACGTTGCGCACGACGATGGAGCCGACCGCAGATCTGATCTTGCGACGGGCACAGGCCGCGGGAAAGCATATTGAACTCACCACAAAACTTTGCGAAGGGGCATTTGAAGCGCTGATGAGCGGCGATGCGGCGGGGCATGGCGCGAAAGTCGCGGCGGCGCTGAAAGAATTATCGCAACAAGTCGATGTGATCGTGCTGGCGCAGGCCTCGATGGCCCGAGTGGTGGATACGCTGCCGGCGGCGGACAAACGCGTGCCGATTTTGGCGAGCCCGGGAATTGCGGTGGATTATCTGGCAACGGTGCTCTAAAAAACTTTGACAAGGTGAAGCAAATGACAACGCTATCCTTTATGAAACCCAGCTTCTTCGCGCTCGCTTTGTCGTTTGTTTTGTTGATCGGTTGTTCGACCACCACGTCTGCTGATAAAAAAGTTTCTGATGGCGAAACAGTGCTCATCACTTATCGGGTGAAGCCCGGCAGTGAAGCGGAGTTCGAACAAGTCCTGGCGGAGGCGTGGAAGACGTACCGCGCGGAGAAACTGGTGTTCGCAAGCCCGCATATCATCACCCGTGACAAAGACGGTGGGGGCAAACCGCGCTTCGTGGAGATCTTCACGTGGGTGAGTCCCAGTGCGCCGGACCATGCGCCGGATTCTGTAAAAAAGATTTGGGCCCAGATGATGTCACTTTGCGAAAAACGCGATGGGCATGGCGGACTGGAAGGTGGCGAAGTTGAGATTGTCGGTTCACCCAAATGAATAAAGCTGAACTGTGGCAACCCGCCCTGGTGATCCTGACCGTTGCACTCGCGATCAGTCTGCGCTTTTTTACAAAGCTCCGTGGTTACCAATTCACGGCGTGGATAGTTGCGGCGGTGACGGCGGCGATGATCTATCCAGATGCATTCAAGCATTGGGGCACGCTGGACCTGCGCAACAAATGGCTGATTCTGGTCGTGGTGCAGGCGGTGATGTTCGGGATGGGCACGCAGATGAGCCTGCACGATTTCGCAGGCATAGTGAAAACGCCGCGCGGCGTGTTCGTAGGCATTGTGTGTCATTTTTCGGTGATGCCGCTGGTGGGGTTTGCGCTGACAAAGATTTTTCATTTTGAAGCGGAGATTGCGGCGGGAATCATTTTGATAGGCTCGTGCTCAAGCGGGTTGGCGTCCAATGTGATGGCTTACATTGCAAAGTCCAATCTAGTATTGTCGGTGACCGTCACGGCTATCACCACGATGATCGCGCCGATCATGACGCCGTTCTGGATGAAGATGTTGGCGAATCAGTTGGTCCCGGTCAGTTACATGAATATGATGGTGGAGATCGTTAAAATCGTTTTGGTTCCGATCGGGGCGGCATTGTTGCACGACTATTTGAAAACAGCCGGATTTCGCGGACGAAATGTAGTGCTGATAATGGCAGCTATCGGAGTCGCGTGGCTCACGTTTTTGATGTTGGGTGGCTGGGATTTTCTGAAAACTCATTTTCCGGACACAAAAATCGATGACAAGGTCCAACCAAATTATGCCCTTACCGCTATCAGCCTTGGCGGTTTCCTGTTGAGCGCATTTATCATTGGAACCGTCTATCATTGGTTGACGCGTTGGTTCACCAAATTGGATAGTTGGATGCCGGTGTTATCCATGGCGGGCATCGTTTATTTCACGACCGTCACGACGGCAGCGGGCCGGGACAATCTCTTGAAGATTGGCGGGGTGTTGTTCCTCGCAGCGGTGATCCATAACGCGGCGGGCTATTTCTTCGGTTACTGGCTAAGTCGCGCGAGCGGTTTGGACAAAAATTCGGCCCGGTCGGTGGCGTTTGAAGTCGGCCTGCAAAATGGCGGCATGGCTTCGGGACTGGCGGGGGGCATGGGCAAGCTGGCGACGGTGGGGTTGGCGGCGGCGATCTTCAGCCCGTGGATGAATGTGAGCGGGTCGGTGCTGGCCAATTATTGGAGGAAACGTCCGGTTGAAGAAAAACCCGAGGCGAGCGTCCAAGAGCAGGAACAGGTTTCACGATTATGAAAAAATTGATGGCGGGTTTTTTATTCATAGCAGCAGCGGCATTGGTCCAGGCGGCGGATCCAGCGAGCCAGACGAACCAAAACACAACTATCGTGGTTGGAGCCGTCAGCGAGGCGCCTTTGTCCTACCAATGGTATAAGACCAACCCGCCGGATGGAGGTGCCACATACTCTGTGATCTTGACGAATGTGACGGTGGGCGCAACGGCGGTGACTAACGCCCCAGCTCGTCGAGCCGCGAACACGAACAATCCGACGGTGATCCCTACGTTGATCGATGCCGAAACGCTCGCCAAATGGTCCGCGCCGTATCGCGGCTGGACGTATTGGCCGACGCATGTTCTTCCGGCGCGTCCGATGTTGCCGGGAGTGACCAATAAAATTCTCGGCACGGACATCCCAACGGTTTTCCAGATTCCGGGTGACGACAAGTATTACATGAGCTTCGTGGCGTTCGAGGGGACGGGTTATCAATCCTACATCGCCGAAAGCACGAACCTGACCGATTGGGGGAATTACAAACTCGGTATGGAATTTGGGCCGACGAACGAATACGACTTTGGCGGACGGGTCATTGGCGCGTTTCTATACGAAGACTATGATATCAAGGGGCCGAAGGTCTTGAAGAAGATGGATGGGAAATATTGGGGGTTGTATAGCTATTACGGGAAGCGCGGTGGTTATGAACAGAGCCCGGACGGACATGGGCTGGCCTGTAGCGATGACGGCCTTCACTGGCGTCGGGCGGTGGATCATCCGGTGTTGAACATCCATGATCCGGATTGCGGGCAATGGGAGAGCAATCGCATCTACATGCCGTGGCTGGTGGAGTATCGCGGAAAGTTTTTCGACTTTTACAACGCCGCTTACAAAAATCATGAGCAAACCGGGGTAGCTTTTTCGGCCGACCTCATCCATTGGATACATTATCCGGCAAACCCGATCATCCCCAATCGGCCGGGCGGTTATGATTCCGGTTTTGCATCGGATCCCAAGGTGTATCGGGACGGCGATCATTGGACGATGTTCTACTTTGGCGTGGGCATGCGTTCGGCGCATATCATGATAGCCTTCTCGCGTGACCTGGTGAATTGGACGGCGGACCCGGAACCGCTCTACAAGGGCGGTGGAAATCCAAGCGGTCTCGATAAACAATACGCGCACAAAACGACGCTGATCTATAATCCAAAGAACGACACGTTTTACCTGTTCTACGACGCGGTGCCCGGGGAGAAAGGGAATATCGCGGGCGGACGGGGCATCGGGTTGATCACGAGCAAGCCGATCAACTGAGCCATTACCAAAATGATTTCCAACTTGACAAATTGTGAATTCACGACTCAAACTACCCGCATTGCGCGACTTCAATGCGGGTAGTTTCATTTTATATCATTTTTTTAAATCCACATTCCCTTTTGGTTTTATCCTATTTAACTCAGTTCTTGAACAGTTTCAGTTTCGAGCGGTTGGGATCGTTTTAATTCGTGCGGCGCCCGCGATAATCGGCCGGCGAGCAGCCGAGTACCCGCTTGAAGATGCGATGAAATTGGGGATAGCTGCCGAAGCCGGCTTCGAGCGCGGCATCGAGCATGGTACGACGCTGGCCGGTGCCGTAGAATTGGAGGAATTTTTCCATGCGCTGGCGATTGCGGAAATCCACGAGCGCAATACCGGTCTGCTGCTTGAACAACCGACTCAGGCGATGTGCGCTTAGCCCAGACCGGCGCGCGATCTCGTTCAGACCCAGGCTGGCGCCTTCGCTGCGGATGAGGCGCGCGGCGCGCTCGACGGCGGGATGCACATCGCGCACGGGGACATCGGCGGCACGCTCAAACTGTTGCCACGCGGCAAGGAGCGCGTAGCTCAAGCCGCTGTTGAAGAGGCCCGGCGATTTTTCAGAGGCGACAATTTCTGAGAGCAGCTCTTCGAGGCGGGTAAGGTCGCGCTGCGGCAGGCGGCGGCAATATTCACCGGCGGGACCGCGTTGGCAGAGGATTTTGGCGCTGGCATCCGTTGCGACGCGGCGAACGGCTTGAGGTTTGAAGACGCCGATCCACATCTCAAAATCCAGCGATTGCTCAATCAACACATGTTCCTGTGCTGGAAAGAGCCATAAAAGGTCGCCACGCCGGATCTGATACTTGCGATTGGCGAGGAGGTAGAGGCCGGTGCCCTGGGTGACGAGGTTGAATTCCAGTTCGGCGTGATGATGCATCGCGTGCGTGCGGCCGAGGTTGCGATAGTGCCAAAGGCTGCCATCCAGCTCTTTGGGGAGGTCGAGTTTTTGGCGCATAACGACAAAAAATGATAACAAGTCGCTGGCAAAATGAGAAGCGGAGAAATGCGTCACGGCGTAGTTTGAGGGCGGACAACCACAAACATTTAAAGAACCATGAAAATTTCACAAGAGCAAAAGGACCTCTATAAGAATGAAGGTTACATGATTTTGCCGGCGGTCATTCCGCCGGATATGTTGGAAATGCTGCGCGAAGAGTGTTCATACTACCTTGGTTACTATGACTCGATCATGGATGCCAAAGGCGTGCAGAGCGAAGGCATCAGTCATCGCGGCAAACGCTATTTCATCAACAACCGGTATCGCCTGAGCAATCGTTTGTGGCAATTCATCTTCAGCGACATGATGGCCAAGGTGGCCGAGGCGACGGTGGGGCCGGACGCGTATCTGTTCCACGAACAATGGGTCGTGAAGGGCGCGGAGCAGGGAATGAAATTTTCGTGGCACCAGGACAGCGGTTACGTGAAATGGTATGACCCCTCGACGAAACATAATCCATACGTGACGTGCTGGTGCACGCTGGACGCGGTGAATGAGGAGAACGGGACCGTTTACATTTTGCCGCATTCGCGCGCGGGCACGAAGGGCAAGATCATCGACCACCATAAGGAGGAGGGCACGAATGATTTGATCGGTTACACGGGCAGCGACCCGGGCGATCCGTTGATCGTGCCGGCGGGCAGCATCGTGGCGTTCGACAGTTTTCTATTCCATCGCAGCGGGCCGAACCGGACGAACCGGATGCGCCGCATTTACCTGCCGCAATACAGCGATGCGCCAATCCATCGTCCGGATGGCAAGGTGTGGGCGCTGGGGACACCGTTCCTGAAGGGCGGGAAGAATATTTACGACCATGCGGGTGATTCGGCGGAGAAATACGGGCCGTTTCCGGACAAGAAGAAAGAAGGGGGCTAACCCTTTGTGAGGCGCGGTCGATGAAAAAATTGGGCCTTGGCGTTCTGGGACTTGGCGAAGGGCGGAGCATCATTTCAGCGGGCGTGGACAGCGCGCTCTGGAACGTGGTGCAGTTGTGCGATATGAATGAAGAACTTTGCCGCCAGCGCTGCCAGGAATTTGGGATCACGAGTTATACGACGTCGCTCGATGAGTTGCTTCGCAACAAGGATGTGGATGTCGTGGGTATTTACACGCCAGACCATCTACATGCGGAACATGTCATCCAGGCTTTGCGCGCAGGGAAGCATGTGATATGCACCAAACCGTTCCTGAACGATCTGTCGCGGGCGCGCGATGTTCTGACGGCGCAAGAGGAAAACAAAAGACAGGTGTTCGTGGGGCAAAGCTCGCGGTTTTTTGCACCGTTCACGCGGCAGCGGAAACATTTTCTGACCGGCGATTTCGGCGGGTTGAACACGATGGAGGCGTCGTATCACGCAGACCACCGATGGTTTTTGGAAAAGCCGTGGGCGAAGCAGGCGGCGTTCAAATGGCTGTTCGGCGCGTTGAGCCATCCGGTGGACCTGGTGCGCTGGTATTTGCCGGATGTGGCGGAGGTGATGGGTTATTCGTGCCTGAGCGAGAACGGCCGGGCCGGCGGATTGAAAAATGACGACACGTTCCATTTTATTTTTAAATCAGCGTCGGGGAAAATCGCGCGTTCGAGCGGTTCTTATTCCGGTCCGACGGTGCCGGCGCAACGCGACAGCGGGATGACGTGCATCCTGCGTTGCGCGAAGGGCGCGAGCCAGGCGGACTATCATGAGTTGCGCTATTCGTGGAAGCTCGGCACGCAATCCATCATCGAGCGGTTTGAGGGTGAGGAGGACCATTATTTCCGGTTCGAGGGGCTTTCGCACCACGCGGGAGAATATCAGAATTACATCGAATACTTTGCGCGCTGCCTGGAAAACGGTGAGACGCCGAAGCCGGATGCGCGCGAAGGAATCGGCACGATAGCGTTGCTGGAGGCGATGGAGGAATCCACGCGGACAGGCCAGCCGGTGAAGATAACAGATGTGCTGGTGCGGAACGGATTGGGGGATTTGGGGCAGTGACGTTTTGGTGAGGTACTTTCTTATGGCAACCGCTCTGGCATTCGCCATAGCCTCCATGCTGCAAATAATAAAGCACTGCCAATCACAAGCAGCACGGCAGAGATGATGACGAAGATTGGGATATTCTGCATGTACTCGATGTGCCTGGTGCGTAATCCCTCGATATGCGCACTGAAAGCGCTCACCGCAATGCAGAGTCCGAGCAAGCCGCAAGCGACCGAACCGATTCTCCTTCGAACAATCCGTTGACGATAATTATTCATGACGCGTGAACCACCTGAAAAACATTAGACCAAATTGATGGTTTGGTCTAGCGCGAGTGGGTTTGAGAAAAGGCAGGCAGTATCCGCAAGATTTCTTTCGTGATTCGAGGGTCTCATGTCCTTAATCTTCGGCCGTGACCCGGAATAATATTTTGCTTCTGACCACGCTCGCGGTTTTGGCGGTCGTGTTGACGGGAATCAAAATCTACCAGAACCATCACACGGCGGCGGCGGTCGAGCCGATCGTGTTGTACGAACCATTGCCGCATCCGTATTGCACGGCGGTGGGCGGTGGGGCGACGGCTTACTCGAAGGACAGTGGTACGCCGGTGCGCGTGGTGGTGGGGCAGGAAAGCACGATGGCGAACCTGAACCAGAATATCGAGTCGCTGCTGACGGTGGGGCACAAGGCGTTCGCGTTCATTCCGGTGGACCCGGCGGGCGCGAAGGGTTTGTTCACGCGATTGAAAACTGCGGGACGGCTCACGGTGGCTTATGGAGCGCAACCGGCGGAAGGTTCGGAAACGCCGTTTGCGGTGGCGACGGACACGAAGGCGGCGGCAACATTAGCGGCGGAAAAACTTTGTGAACTCATGGGGCACAAAGGGAAGATTTTGAATGTGCTGGAATCGTTGACGGATGCGAATACGCCGATACGCAAGGCAGCCATTGAATCGGTAGTGGCGAAATATCCGGACGTGGAAATCATCCAGACGGTGGGCGATGTGACGACGGAGCAGAAAGCGCGGGAGAAGATCGAGAGCGCGCTGGTGGCGCGGGGTGATGAGGTGGATGGCGTGATCTGCACGGGGTACACAACGACGGTGGCGGCGGCGACGTTGCTGGCGGACCATAACCGGCAGGCGGGCGCGAAACACATCCGGTTTGTGGGTTTGGACAATGATGAGCGTGTGCTGGCGGCGATCCGGGCTGGCGATGTGGATATGACACTGGCGCAGAATCCTTTTGGGCACGGTTACATTTCGTGCGCGCTGCTGGACCTGATGTTGCAGGGGTGGAAGCCGAAGGTGGATTATCAATTTGTGGATGCGGGTTGTTTTCCGGTGACGAAAGAGAATGTGGATACTTACCAGGCCGGCATCGAGGCGATGACGAAAACCATTGTGGGAGAATTGAAAACGAAATATCTGGAACCGCCGCAAAAATGAGTAACATCCAACATCCAACATCCAACATCCAACATCCATTGGCGGAGCCGAGGTTTGGGCAGACGGATTGGGTCACGGGGCGGACGCTGGGGCTCGTGATGTTCGCGGGGGTGTTGACGATCATCATGGCGCTGGTATCGCCGAATTTTTTGACGACGGAGACGTTCTTCAGCCAATCGCGGTACATCGCGTTTTACGTGATGGTGGCGATGGCACAGGCCATCTGCCTGGCGATCGGCGACATGAACCTGGCGGTGGGGGCGGTGGGCAGCATCGCGACGGTGGCGTTCGGATTATTGGTCGCGCCAGACCACGCGCATCTTTCGCCGTGGCTGGCGGTGGGCATTGTTTTTCTGATCGGGCCGGCGACGGGTTTGTTGCATGGATTGATCATCACGCGGTTGAAGATTGACGCGTTCATTGTGACGCTCTCGATGATGTTCGTTTACATGGGGCTGCGGTCGGGAATCTCCGGCGGCAACGCGTACTCGATTCCGCAATCGTTCTGGTGGCTGGGCCAGGGAGGATTTGGGTGGCTGCCGTATATGGTGGTCATCGTGCTCCTAATTTTGTGCGGGGTTTCGGTTCTGTACGGGCGCACGAAACTGGGGCGATGGTTGATCGCGACGGGGACGAATCCGATGGCGACGCACTTTTCCGGCATCAATACCAAGCGGATGGTGATCATCGCGCATGCGTTGAGCGGGTGTTTTGCGGTGTTGGCGGCGATTTTTTGGGCGTCGCAATCCGGCAACGCCGCGCCGCAGACAGGTGATGACTGGCTGATCATTTCTTTTGCGGTGGCGATCATCGGAGGGACGGGGTTGAAGGGGAATTTGATTTCACCGTTCGGGATTTTGATGGGAGCAATCATCTTCAAACTCATCCAGCACGCGCTGGTGATATTGAAGATCAATGATAACTACTCGAACACGCTGCTGGGCGGGTTGATATTGCTGGCGATCGTGGTGGACAGGACGCGGGAGCGGTTTGAGAAAAAACAGTAACGGTGGCGCGTGCGTGGGGCAATGAAGGTATGCGTTAATGGTGCGCTTCCCCCTCACCCCTGCCCTCTCCCTTGGGAGAGGGAGAATTATAGGGCCGTTTCAAATGCGAATGAATGGCTTTCGTTCATCGTATATCCAAGCAAGTTTGCGCCGACTAACGTCGGCGACTACAAATACAAGGCATCCTCTTTTCGTCATTCCAATTCCAAAACGACGACTGATTTGGCGGGTAAGGTGGCCGAAAAGCCGGTAGCGGTTGTTTTGCAGGCGGTGAATGGGGCGGGCTTCACTGTCTCTGGCTGGTCGAAGGTGTTGTGGGCGGTCATCGCGGGGGCGGTGAGGACGCGGCCGGAAATCTTTTTGGCCGTCGCGCCTTGCAGGTCGCAGGTGATTTCGGCGGGTTGATTGGGATTCAGATTGCAGAGGGTGACGTGGATCTTGCCGGCGGCGTCGCGGGAGGCAGAGACGTTGACGGCGGGGATGCTGTTCGTGCCGAATTGATAATCGGCGCTGGTCAGGTCGCTGGGCAACAGGGTCGCATCCTGGTGGACGGTGAACATTTCATAGGCGTGATAGCTGGGCGTGAGGAGCATCTTTTCCTTGTCGGTGAGGATCATGGCCTGGAGGACGTTGATGAGCTGGGCGATGTTGGCCATCTTTACACGGTCGCAATGCTGGTTAAAGATATTGAGCGTGGAGGCGGCAACGAGGGCATCGCGCAACGTGCTTTGCTGGTAGAGAAAGCCGGGGTTGGAGCCGGGCTCGACGTCGTACCATGCGCCCCATTCATCGACGATGAGACCGACGCGCTTCTGCGGGTCGTAACGGTCCATGATGGCGGAATGCAGGTTGATGAGGCGGTCCATATCCAGGGCGCGGCGCAGGGTGGCGAACCATTGACCTTCATCAAACTCAGTGGAGGAACCTTTGTGCTGCCAGTTGCCGGTGGGGAGCGTGTAGTAGTGGAGCGACAGGCCGTCCATGCGGCGGCCGACATCGCGCATGACCACTTCGGTCCAGTTGGTATCGAAACCGTTGGCACCGCAGGCGATGCGATAGATGCGGTTGCCGGGATAATTTTTCACGAAGGTGTTGTAGCGGCGGAAATTGTCGGAGTAGAACTCGGGCGTCATGTTGCCGCCGCACCCCCAGCTCTCGTTGCCAACGCCGAAGAAGGGAACTTTCCATGGCTTATCGCGTCCGTTGGTGCGGCGAAGGTTGGCCATAGTGGATTGGGTGTCGGCGGTCAGGTACTCGACCCAGTTCATCATTTCGGCGGGTGTGCCGCTGCCGACGTTGCCGCAGATGTAGGGCGAAGCGCCGATCTGTTCGCAGAAATCCATGAACTCGTGCGTGCCGAAGCGGTTGGGTTCGGTGACGTTGCCCCAATGAGTGTTGATCATGGAAGGGCGATTGGTGGGGATGCCGACGCCGTCCATCCAATGATATTCGTCAGCGAAACAACCGCCGGGCCAGCGGAGGACGGGAATCTTGATGGCCTTGAGCGCGGCGACGACGTCGTTACGGATGCCGCGGGTATTGGGGATAGTGCTATCTTCGCCGACCCAGATGCCTTCGTAGACGCAGCGGCCGAGGTGCTCGGAGAAATGGCCGTAGATATTGCGGCTGATGATGTTCGTGCCGAGGTCAGCGTGGATGACAAGGGTGTTGGTGGTATCGGCGCGGGTAAATGAAATGGCGGCGGCAGAAAGTAACAGGGCGGTGAAGGCGGCTTTCATGGGTGGTAGTTCAGCGAAAGGGGATGATTTAGACAAGTACTCATTTGGGTGAGGAGGGATAGGGAAATTCCAAGCACCAATCCCGCAGAGACGGGACTCAGAAGCAGCATCCAAGCACCAGAGAAGCTACAAGCTTCAATATCCAATCACGTTGGCGGATCGATGACTCTTCTGGCACCCCTTCAGGGTGCAGATTGTTTTGCGATATTTCCCGGGGGTGTCGCTCGCCGACTCGCTCAACCCCCGGCTAATTTCTGGCAGCCCTTCGGGCTGCTTAAAAATTGAGGTGCAATCTTTGGGGTTCGTGATGAAATGGATGCGGAAATCATGAGTAAAATTGTTGGAATTGATTTGGGCACGACGAATTCGCTGGTGGCAACGGTGGATAGCGGGATCCCGTTTGTCATCGCGGATACGGAGGGGCGGCGGCTGACGCCGTCGGTAGTGCATTGGCCATCGAAGAACGCGGAGCCGATGGTGGGATTGGCGGCGAACCGGTTGCGGGTCATCAAACCGGCGGAGACGATCTATTCGGTGAAGCGGTTCATGGGTCGGCGCGCGAATGAGATTTCGGCGGAGGAACGCGAAGTAGCATATCCTGTGAGCGCTTTAGGAAACGGGCCGGTGACGATGGAGATCCATGGGCGAAGTTTTACGCCGGAAGAAGTCTCGGCCGAGGTGCTGAAAAAATTGAAGCGCGATGCGGAGGCGGCGTTGGGCGAGGCCGTGACGCGGGCGGTCATCACGGTGCCGGCGTATTTCAACGACGCACAACGCAACGCGACGAAGCGGGCGGGCGAACTGGCGGGGTTCACGGTGGAGCGCATCATCAATGAACCGACGGCGGCGGCGCTGGCGTATGGCCTGGATAAGCTGCGCGAGAAATCGAAGATCGCGGTCTATGACTTGGGCGGCGGGACGTTTGACCTCTCGATTCTGGAACTGAACGAAGGCGTGTTCCAGGTGTTATCCACGAACGGGAATACACGATTGGGCGGAGATGATTTGGATAAGCGCGTTGTGGAATTCTTGCTGGAGAAGATACGGGAAGCGGGACTGAACATGACGAATGACGAATGCCGAATTGGAGAGGCTAGTCCATTTAATGTTCGTCACTCATCATTACCTTCGACAACGATCTCACGGATACGGGAAGTGGCAGAACAGGCCAAAATCAAACTCTCAACAGAGACGGAGGTGGAGATTGCGCTGCCGTTTTTGACGCCGGAATTTTCGTTCAGCTACACGCTGACGCGTAGCAAGCTGGAAACGTTGACGCGGGATATCGTGGAACGGACGCGGCAACATTGCATGCGCGCGGTGGCGGATGCGAAGATGGAGACGAAGGATTTGGACCAGGTGATTCTGGTCGGTGGACAGACGCGGATGCCGTTGGTGCGAAAGCTGGTGAGCGAATGGTTCGGATGCGCGGAATTTGAGGAGACGCGGGGAGGCATCCGGCTGGGGACGGATTATCACAAGGCACTTGGGCCGCAATTGAACACGTCGCAGAATCCGGACGAGGCGGTGGCGCTCGGCGCGGCGATCCAGGCGGAGATCTTGAGCGGCGGGTTCAAGAACGTATTGCTGCTGGATGTGACGCCGTTGTCGCTGGGCATCGAGACTTTCGGCGGGCTGATGAATGTGATCATTCCGCGCAATACGACTATACCGGTGAAGGCGGGGGAGATGTTCACGACGGCGGTGGACAACCAGCGGAACATGCTGATCCAGGTATTGCAAGGCGAACGCGAGCGGGCGAAGGACAATTGGAGCCTGGGAAAATTCACGATCGAGTTTGAGCCGGCGCCGCGCGGGGTGCCGCGGGTGGGCATCCAGTTCGAGATCGATGCGAACGGGATTTTGCATGTGCTGGCACGGGACACGCGCACGGGCAAGGAACGCGTGGTGGAGATGAAATCGGCGGTGGACGTGGACGACGCGGCGGTGCAGCAGATGGTGGAGGAGAGCGTGGAGCACGCGTTTGAAGATCTGGCGGCGCGGCGCTGGATCGAGGCGAAGCTGAAGGCGAATGAGATTTTAACGGCGACCAAAAAGGCGATGGTTGATTTGGGGGAGGAGATCGCGGGGCAGCGGGATGGGATTGATGGAGCGATGCGGGAGGTTGAGATGGCATTGGCGACGGAGAATGCGGTGACGGGGTCGGGGGATTTGAAAAAGCTGCAGGGGGCGATCGCGGCGCTGGATGAAGTGACGCGTCCGTTGGCGGAGTTGCTGATGGACCGGGCGATGGAGGCGATGTTGAGGAAAAAAGGTTTAGTAACTTAACCACGGATGGACACGGATAGACACGGATGCGTACAGGAAGCTCAACACCACCTCACCCCGTCCCTCTCCCCCATTTATTCAAATGGCGGAGAGGGGGAGCCAGGTGGGTCGCCTCTGATTCGTCCAAGTGGTTTGCCAATTACAAGGTTGGTTCGGTCTTGAGATTTGGGGGTTTTGGGGGGAAGATGGGCGGGGTTGCGCGCGTGGTGGAATTGGCAGACACGCCAGACTTAGGATCTGGTTCCGTAAGGATTGGAGGTTCAAGTCCTCTCGCGCGCACCATGCTTTCTGCGGAGACAAACCCTATCCTGGCCATTGGACCACAAGGCTAATGTGTGATGATCAATCGTCGTCCGGAAGGGTTTTGCCATCCGGCCCAATGCTCACGGATTTTTGCGCATTGGAAACGTAGTAGTCCACATCGTAGGAAATATCGCCGTCCTCAGAAACTTTGCTAAGGCTTAAAAGTTTTCCGCCGAGCGCCTGGATGGCCTTTTGGGCAGGTTCAGGAATATCGGTAAATTTGACCGGCTGCTCCTGCAAAACGATGGAGCCATCCTCAGTAAAAGTCACCGTGCGGGTGGTTGCGCCAGCGGTGATATCCACATCAAAGGTCGGTTCACCATCATCGATGGCCCGGTCGATCTCTCCAAGTGTGCCGGGGCCGGCTTCTTTCTGGATGGCCTTTTGCAGGGGGTCAGACAATTCGCTGAGAAACATTTGAACATCGACCAGCTCGCCTTTGGCGTTCACGGTGAAACTGCGCGCCTGGCCATCGCGCGTCATCTCCACGTCAAAAGTGACCTCCGTATCTTCAAATGATTCATCGATCTCACCGAGCGTCGCGCCGGATGATTGTTTTTGGATGGTTTGCTGGACAGCGGCAGGGAGAGAGTCGAGTTCCACTTCTTCCGTCAACAACCGGCCATCATCGGCGAAAGTGTGCGTGTGCGTCTTGCCGCCCGCGGTCACATCGACATCGAACTTGATCTTCCCGTCATCAATGGAACGGTAGATATCGCCGACCGTTCCTTTGGTCCGGGCCTGGATGGATTTTTGGACGACGGCGGGCAATTCGGGGAGGAACATCTGCATGTCAATGAGCGCACCGTTGGTGTCCACAGTAAAATCGCGGGCTTTGCCATCGCGAGTGATGGTGATGTCATAAGTGATTTCGCCGTCGGCAACGACTTTTTGAGCTGAATTGAGCGTGGCGGAAGCGGCTTGGGCCTGGACGGTCTGTTTCACCGGCGCAGGCAGGCGGGCAAGAATCGTGTTTTCCCGGGCGTCCTGATGGGCTTTTTTCTGCGGCGGGTTGGCGGCCTGGGTGAAGCATGCCGTAGCTAGAAACAGCACCGCCCCCACGGTCAGAAAAGATCGTTTATGCATAATTGTCAGGAAATAGCTTAATGAGGAGCGGTGGTGGTCGTTGTGTTGGTGTGCCGGAGAAGGTGGCGACGATGATGAAGCCGGCGATGATGGCGGTGGTGGCGACGGCGTCTGCGGCGTATGACGCGGGCGATGTGGGACCTGCGCACGGCGATCATTTGAGCGTGCGGTCTGGCGGCAAGGTACGGATTATCAGCGAGGGCCGGCAACGCATTGAACAGAACCAGGAACAGGAAAAGGACCCATTTATTTACTTTCATATATTTGATTTAAATCGTTCTGACACCCCTATCATTGCAGGCGCAGGCGGAATCTATCTTAACAGACGACTGATTTTGGCGGAATGTTTCAGAACCGGCTTTTTTCTCAGAACCCCGATGGACTCTGCATTTTGAGCAAAGAAGTATGAATATTTTACAAACTGTTTTGGTGCAGCACTTTGCGATGTAAACAAGATCGGAACAATCGGGCGGTGCCGGTGTCTACTTATTCATGCATTCCAAGCGTGGGTTCACGCTGATTGAACTTCTGGTGGTCATCGCCATCATCGGGATACTGGCGTCCATGCTTTTGCCGGTGCTCAACAAGAGCAAACAGCGGGCACAGGGCACGCAATGCGAGAACAACCTTCGGCAGCTATCATTGAGCTGGAGTCTCTATTCGGACGAAAACAATAATCATTACGCCCCCAACGCGGCGATGGGACACATTCATCCGGCGGTGGGCGAGGATGCAGATAATCCCTCGTGGGTGGCGGGGGTGTTGACGATGTCTGATGTGAATTATGCGGGTGTGGATGACAATGCAAACGCGACGAAATTGACGGACCCGGCATATGAGAAGTTCGGGTCGATAGGCGGTTACACGAAGAATCCGGGAATCTATCATTGTCCGGGGGACCGGAGCACGGATTTCAGCAGTGGACAATTGCGGGTGCGTTCGGTGTCCATGAATGGATGGATCAATCCGGGAAGGACGAACGCCAGTGATTCGCCGTATTGGGATGAACCGTTCCAGAAATTCACGCAGACGGCGGATTTCAGCCGGAAATCGCCTTCGGACATCTTTGTGTTCCTGGATGAACGAGCGGAGAGCATCAACGACGGGTGGCTGTATATGTCGGTGCGCGGTTACAACAGTGACGGGACGATCGATACCAGCCAATTGGGAGTGCTGGACCTGCCGGCGGTCTACCATGTGAAGGCGAGCGCGTTCTCCTACGCGGATGGCCACTGCGACTTGCATCGCTGGCTGGGCGGCGATGATCCCAACGATGAAGACATTACCTGGCTGATGACACACGCGACGATCCCGCAGCCGCAATGAAGGTTAAAATAATTCGTCAGGAGGATTTTATGCGGCGATATTGGAGAAGAGGGGAAGACAATGCACAAGACGACTATATTTCTCCACATCGACGATGATACGAATGATATTTTTCTGGTGGAACAGGAATTTAAGAAGGCTCCAGCGCATCTGCAGTTGAAGAGTGTACAGGACGGCATTGAGGGGAAGCGGTATCTGGAAGGCGAGGGGGAATATGCCGACCGGCGGAAGTATCCGCTGCCTAATGTGATCCTGCTGGACCTGAAGATGCCGCGGTTCAGCGGTTTTGATTTTCTGGAATGGCTGCATTCATCATCATCGGGCGATCTGCGGTTGATCCCCGTGGTCGTGATGTCGTCGTCGGCGCACACGGGAGACGTGACGCGGGCGTATGCGCTGGGGGTGAATTCATACATGGTGAAGCCGGTGAAATGGGGCGATTTCCGGGAACGCATCAAGATGCTGGGGATCTATTGGGCTGAAAACGTGGAAACGCCGATAGTGGAGGCAGGGTGACGGCTGAACTAATTTTTTGCACGCGATAGAAGCGGGCGCTATTGGTGGCGAATAGATCCGTCACAAAGATATTATTGTTGGTCGTCAAGGTGAGCAAAAACAGATTGGCCCAATTGGTGGCGAGGAGTTCGCAGGGGTAGTCATGTCGGTGTGGTGCCAGTTCGGCTGCTGCCCACTGTCTCATGAAGGCGGTGAAAGTATATGATTAAAATCTTACCCGACATGGTGGCGATGGCTGGCTCAGAAGGGGTTGAGCATCAATGTATCCGGCGCAAAACGCTATCGAGCAAGATCAATCCAATCACGAGAAAAAATCCTACGATGAGTGCGATCACCAATACTTTCACAAGACAGATTCTTTGCTCGTCCGGGTCCGGCTCAAATCCCGGGAGCTGTGCAACAGGCATCCACTGATTTAAGGAAATGCTTTGGACTGCCGCTATGCCCTGTCCGGTGTCCAATAACGCGAGGGATCTAAAGTTGATCTGTTTTTGCCGCAGCATCTGATTGATTTGGGGAATAGTAAATGGCCCCACGATTTCGGAATCTTTGGTGCGACGCACGTAGAAGGTCATAGAGTTATGGTTCCCACCGGAATGCGTGCCTTCCGGTATCAAAGCCACGAAATGTTTCCCGATGCAGTGTACTTTTCGTGCCATGGCTTTAACAGGCCGGGCAATGGTCGTCAATCCACGGCTCTTGAGGCGGAGCCCAGGATATGTCCCGAAGGGAGGCGATGCGGATTTTGAGTGTCAAAGGGCCGTTTTCCTTTCAGTCCGCTTTTAGAAAGCGGTGTCTCAAAGTGGAGCAGGAAATCGAAAGCGGGTTTGTCTCATGAGCGGATAAGGCGCGCGCTGGAGGCCTGAAATCAAGGGATTTCAGCGAGCCGCGTGAAGCGTTCAAAAATTTGACAGTTTGGGCTTGAGGAGAATTTTCCGATTTTTTTCGGAGGCACGAGGGGTGCTGATTGGAGAGCGTGAAGCGTGGAGGCAACATCTCGACGGCGCTGTGCGTCAGCGCCCTGGTGTTTCTTTTGCCGGCGGTTTGCGGGGCGATGGTGGACCCGGAGACGGCGGCGGAGCTGAAGCTTTTGCGGGAGCAAAACGCGCTGCTCAAGGGGCAGGTCGAGAAACAGAACACCGTCATCGAATCGCTCAGCGAAAAAGTAGATGGCCTTACCAGGGCCGAGGAAAAACGGGCGGAAAAGGACGACAACGGAGCTTCGGCGAACGCGGGTGCGTTGACGCCGCTGGCGAATGATCTGCACAATGTTCACATCAGCGGCGAAGGGGCGGTGGCATTTTTTCATTCAGATAAAAACGGGTCGTTTCCGAATTCGGAGTTCCGGGTGGATGAGGCGAAATTGTTCGTGGAGGCGCCGATCTGGCAGGATGTTTATTTTTATTCGGAACTGAACCTGGCTCTGCATGAGAACGACACGTTGAATCCGGAATTGGGCGAGTTGTACCTGGATTTTGAGGATGTCTCGAAGTTGTGGGGGCAGGAGCGGCAGTTGAACATCCGCGCAGGGCGCATCGATATCCCGTTCGGCGAAGAATACATCTATCGGGACGCAATTGATAATCCGTTCATCTCACATTCGCTTTCGGATATCTGGGGTGTGGATGCGGGCGTGGAATTATACGGGTCGTTCGGGAAATTCAGTTACACGGTGGCGGTGCAAAACGGCGGCCTCGACCCGGCGCATGATTTTAACGCGGACAAGTCGGTGGTGGCGCGGGTGTCTTACGATCCGACGCGGTGGCTGCACCTGAGCGTGAGCGGCATGCGGACGGGCGACCTGGACGCGAATATGGATTACCTCTCGGCAGTGTGGTTCGGGAACGGCTGGTTCCGTTCATTGGGCTCGACGAACACGACGACATTCAACGCGAACATGGTGGAGGGGGATGTGATCATCAAGTTACCGCGGGGACGCATCCATGCTTTCGGCGGATACATCGTGTATGACGACAATGACCCCATGGCGAACAACCGGCGGGACGCATTTTATTATTCGGTGGAAGGGGTGCTGAATGTGACGAAGAAGTTCTACGTGGGCGGAAGATTCAGCCAGATCATCTCATGCAAAGGCTTGCCGATCCCGGCGAACGGGGATTACGACAACTATTTCAACAGCGAACTAACCCGGGATATCTGGCGGCTCTCGCTCGGCACCGGTTACCAATTCAGCCGGCACCTGGTGGTGAAGGCGGAATACACGTTGGAAGAGGGACGGACGGTGGATGGCGATAACCGCTGTGACAATCAATTTGCGGCGGAAGCGGCTTTTGGATTTTGAACATGAAACAATTGCTAATCTTGTTGGGTGCGCTGGCGATCAATCACGCGATGGGCGGGACGATCCGCGGGACGGTGCATGCCGAAGGCAAGCCCGGCACGGATGACGGCGACGCGGGCGGCAAGTATGACAGCCGGAAATATAAATTTGTCGAACGCATCGATTACAGTTCGTTTCATGATTTCGTGGTATACATCGACGGGCCGGTGAATGGCGCGCCGGTGGCACCGGAGAAACCTCTCGAGGTGGTGACCCGCCGAGTGGCACAACAAGGCGCGGCGTTTAATCCGGCGGTTTTGCCAGTGGAGGCCGGAACAAAGGTGGAGTGGCCGAACAATGATGATATTTTTCACAATGTTTTCTCGGATTCACCGGCCAGGCAATTTGACCTGGGACTTTATAAGGGGAACCCGAAGGAAAAAGCCGTCCTGTTCGACAAACCGGGACGCGTCGATGTGTTTTGTTCCATCCATGCGAGCATGCATTGCACCGTATTGGTTCTGGAAAATCCCTATTTCGCGGTTTCGGATAACGCCGGAAAATTCGTCATCACCAATGTCCCCGCTGGCACCTATCAATTGAAGGCCTGGCATGACCGGTTGCCGGCCCAGGTGCAGGAAATCACCGTCCCGGCCGAGGGGGACGTAAAGATCAATTTTACCCTCGGCATCAACAATTTGCCCAGGTACTGACATGGAACAGCTCAAAAAGACATTGCTCTTCAGTTTTCAGACAAAAGTAATCATCCCGATGGTGGTGGTCATGGTCATATTGCTGGCGGTATGCATGACGCTGATCAGCAAGCATGTGACACGGCTGTTGCAGGATAATGCAGAGAAACGCCTCGTGATGGAAGATGCCATGTTCCATTACCTGCAGGACCACCAGGATACCGAACGGTTGTTGCGTTACCAGAGTGTGGTGGCGGGAAAGAATTCATCGCTGCGGCCTTTGATCACATTGTTTGCGAGTGACAAGGATGCGCCGAAAACCGTGCGCGGTTCGCTCAATGAATTGATCAATCAAAATATCGCGGACGTCATCGGGCTGGCGGTTGACAACGACCGCGTGATCTCGGTGGCGCGGGACCCGCGCCTGGACCTGGACCGCTTTGAGAATGATTGCTCGGAAGCATTCAGCCTGGCAGCGCAAGACCAGCCCAAATCGAGCACGGTGCAGAACGGCGATCGGCTTTATGATATCGTGGCGGTGCCGATCCGCGTGGGCGATTCCGTGGCCGGTTCCATCGTATTCGGCGTGGAAAACACCTCCGCCGCTGAATTCAAAAAGCACACCGGCGATGAGTTGGTTCTGTTTTCGGACGGGAAGGTGATCGCTTCAACCTTGCTGCAACCCGGTGTCCAGGCATCCCTTGCCGAGGAGTACCGGCATGTGCTGGGCAATCATGGTAAAAACATCAATCCAATCTCTGATTTTTCGCTGGCCGACGAGCACTATCGTTCGTTTGCCGGCCTGCTCACCTCCGGAAACGATCCGCATCAACTGGGTTATCTCATCCTTTCTTCTTACGAAAAATCGTTGCAGGCATTGCACGCCACCCAACGTTTGATCTTATTCTCAAGCATCGCGGCCATTCTCATCGGCACGGCGGGTGTCTGGTTTTTTGTCCGCCGGGTGATGCATCCGTTGCGCGAATTGCGCGACAGCGCAGAGGCGGTCGGTAAAGGCGATTTTTCCCAGCGCGTTCCCGTGCGCTCCAATGACGAATGCGGCGAACTGGCGTTTGTGTTCAATCACATGACGCAAAACCTGGAGAATTCGCACGCCGAACTGAAAACGACGGTCGAATCGCTCAAGAGCACCCAGGAACAACTCGTGCAGAGCGAAAAACTGGCGGGCATCGGTGAATTCGTCGCGGGCGTCGCCCATGAGTTGAACAACCCGCTCACCTCCGTGATGGGATTTTCCGAATTGCTGGCCAAGGGCGATGTGGATTCCAAACATAAACGCCACCTGGAAATGATCCACAAGAGCGCGGCGCGCTGCCAAAAGATCGTTCAGAATCTCTTGAGCTTTGCGCGCCATCATCAACCGGAACGAAAGCTCGTGTGCGTCAATAAGCTCATCGAAGACGCGTCGGATATCCTGCAATACCAGATGCGGACGAGCAACATCCAGTTCATCAGTGAACTCAATGCGGACCTGCCCAAAGCGATGGTTGACCCACACCAGCTGCAACAGGTGTTCCTCAACATCATCAACAATGCGCGGCAGGCCATTGAAGAATTCCGACCCAATGGCTGGATCCGCGTGCGCACCGAAGTGGCGGGTGAAAACATCCGCATCCTGATCCGCGATAACGGTCCCGGAATCCCTGCTGAAAGCATTTCGAAGATCTTTGATCCGTTCTATACGACCAAATCGGTCGGCAAAGGCACCGGTTTGGGGCTGAGCCTGTGCTACGGCATTGTGAAAGAGCACGGCGGCTCGATCCATGTCAGCAGCAAAATGGGTAGTGGCGCGGCGTTTGTCATCGAGCTTCCCATCGCCCCGGAGGGAGTGGAAGTGACCGAGCACGAAGCGGAATTACCTCCGGAAAATAATGATGAGGGCTCGGGCAAGAAGGTGCTCGTCATTGATGATGAAGAATTGATTTTGCAGATGGTCAGCGAAGTGTTGGGCCGTTGCGGTTACGAAGTGGATGTGGCGGGCGATGGCGAAACCGCGCTCAATCGCATGCGCTATGGCACCTATGACCTGGCGTTGTGCGATTGGAAGATGCCCGGGCTGAACGGCGAGCAGGTCTATGAACGCTTGCGCGCGGTCAATCCCGTGATGTCCGACCGGATGATCTTCATCACCGGCGATGTGATCAACACCCACACGCAAAAATTTCTGCGTGAGCGCAACAAGATTTGTCTGAGCAAACCGTTTTCCGTCGCCGAGTTCCGCACGGCCATCAACCAGGCGCTGGCGCGGCAATGACTTGGTCGCAAATGGACCACGGTCCAATGGGCGCGATCCACGTTCCCCCTCCCGCAAGGGGAGGGGGAACAGTTGCGCTATTTTTTGACTTCGATTTCCCAGCCACCGCCGAGCGCTTTGTAAACGGCCACCAATGACGTGGCGGTGCGGGTCTGGCTTTGCGCCAATTGATCCTGGGCGGTCAGCAGGGTGCGTTCGGCATCCAGCACCGAAAGGAAATCCGCGATACCGGCGCGATACCGTTCGCGCGCGAGATTAAGCGCCTCATCAGCCGCGGCGGCGGAAACGGCCAGATAATCGCGGCGGGTCTGTTCGTGCCCAAAATCCACCAGGGCATTCTCAGTTTCCTCGAGGGCGTTCAGCACCGTTTTTTCATACGTGGCCAACTGCTCATCTGCTTGCGCATGTGCGGCGCGGATCTTCGCTTGAACATGGCCGAGATCCAATGCCGCCCAGGTGATGCTGGGGCCAAAGGAATAAGTGTCCGCACCCGGCTTTGATAAACCAGCGATCGAAGTGGCTTGAAAGCCCGCGTTGCCATTGAATGACACGCGGGGAAACAGATCGGCGACCTGCACGCCGATGCGCGCGGTGGCGGCGGCCAGCGATCGTTCCGCCGCGCGAATATCCGGGCGACGGCGAAGCAGGGTTTCGGGCGTGCTGATGTTGACCATTCCCGGCAAGGCAGGCAAAGGGACGGCGTTCGTCAGTTCGGCATAAAGGCTCGTCGGCTGCTGGCCGATGAGGACGCTCAAGCGATGGATGGAATGTTTCACGCCGGCGTCCAGGGGAGGAATGGTTGCGAGAGCTGCGTTCCATTGCGATCGGGCACGGGCGGTATCGAGTTGCGAGACACTGCCGGCTTTCAATTTGGCCTCGGTGAGTTCGACGGTTTGGCGCTGGTTTTCGGCGTTGTTAAGCGCGACTTGCAATTGGTTTTGACCACCGCGCAGTTCGAAATAATTCCGCGCCACTTCAGAGATCAGGGTTATCATCACGTCTCGCCGGCTCGCCACGGCTGAGGCCAGGTCGGCATTGGAAGCCTCTACTGAACGGCGCACCCGGCCAAAGATGTCCAATTCCCAGGTCGCATCGAAGCCGACGTTGTATAATTCATTTTCACGGGCGCTGCGGGGCAACGAGAATCCTTTGAAAGCGGCCTCGCTGCTCAATGATTTAGTCCAGCCGGCATCCCCTTCAGCGACCGGGCCAAAATCCGCGACAGCCCCGGAGCGCAAGGCCCGTTCTTCACGCACGCGCGCCGTAGCGATGCGCAAATCCTGATTCGTAGCCAGCGCGCGTTCCACCAGACTGTTCAGTTCGGTATCGTTGAAGCCACGCCACCAGGTGACCGAAGTTTCTGCTGGCGCCACATTGGTCTGCGCCCCGTTGGCGAACGCCGCATCCGTTTGCGTTTTCGGCTGGTGATAATTGGGCCCCACCGAGCAGCCGTTCAACAAAAGCAACGAACTCGCCGCGATGACCAACATAGCCGTACCGTGCGCCGGATTAGCGGAAAGTCCGCGTTTTTGTTTGCGTTCCACCACCCGGCGGATCACCACATAAAACACCGGCGTGAGGAACAAGCCGAAGAACGTCACCCCGAGCATGCCGAAAAACACCGCGGTGCCGATGGCCTGGCGCATCTCCGCGCCGGCCCCCCGCGCGACCAGCAGCGGTATCACGCCGAAGGTAAAGGCGAACGAAGTCATCAGGATGGGGCGGAGACGCAGTCTGGCCGCTTCCACGGCGGCTTCCACGCGGTCCTTGCCCGCTTCCTGGAGTTGTTTGGCGAATTCCACGATCAAGATTGCGTTTTTACATGCCAGTCCCATAAGCACCACCAGTCCTATCTGTGTGAACAGATTGTTATCCATCCCCCGCAACATAACCCCATAAATCGCGCATAACAAACACATCGGCACGATCAAAATAATGGCCAGCGGCAATGACCAGCTTTCGAATTGCGCGGCGAGCACAAGAAACACCATGAGCACGCACAGTGGAAAAATATAGAGCGCCGAATTTCCCGCCATGATTTCAAGCAGGCTTAATTCCGTCCACTCGATTCCCATGCCCGGGGGCAACGTCTTTTTCGCGAGGTTGTTCATGATGGTGATGGCTTCGCCGGAACTGACGCCGGGTGCCGTGCCACCCGTGATGTCGGCCGAGGTGGCCATGTTGTAGCGAGTGACGTTGATGGGTGCGCCGACCTCTTCAATCTTGACCAGTGTGCCGAGCGGCACCATGTCGCCGTGGTCATTACGGGTTTTAAGATTCAAGACGTCCTGCGGTTTTGCGCGAAATTGCGCGTCTGCCTGGGCGGTGACGCGATAAGTATGGCCAAATGTGTTGAAATCATTCACGTAAAGTGAACCGAGATAAACCTGCAGCGTGTCCCAAATATTGTTCAGCGGTACCCCCATGATTTTTGCTTTTTCGCGATCCACATCCAGAAAAATCTGCGGGACGTTGGGCCGATAGTCCGGATAGGACATGACCAGGCGTTTGTCCTGGCTGGCGGCACCCCACAATTGCATTAATGCGCCATTCAGTGCCTGGTAGCCGGCGTTATTGTAATCCTGCACCTGCAATTTGAATCCGCCAACGGTTCCGAGACCATCCACTGCGGGCGGGAGAAATACCCCGGCGAATCCTTCGGGCACGCTGCTGAGCGTCGGCATCAGACTGGCGTTGATTTTCGCAGCGGTGAGTCCGTGTTTCATGCGCTCATGGAATGGCTGCAACGGAAGGAATATGGTGGAGGCATTCGGCTGCGCGCCGAAGGTGAGGACCGAAAAGCCGGGGAATTCGACAACATTTCCGATACCGGGAGTTTCTTTCATTATCTTGGACAAGCGCGCACTGACGACTTTGGTCCGCTCCAGCGATGCGCCGTCCGGCAATTGAAGATAGGCGATCAGATAGCCTTTATCCTGGGTGGGAATGAACCCGCCTGGCACTTTGTGAAACCCGAACCAGGTCAAAAACAAAAGGCCTATATAAATGATGAGTGCGATGCTGCAATACCGCAGTACGTGCCCCAGCCCGCCAATGTATTTTGCCTGGCTCGTGGTGAAGAAGCGGTTGAACCCTTTGAATAACCAGCCGACCGAACCGTCGATGGCCCGACCCAGAATGTCCCTTTTTGCCCCATGCGGTTGGAGCAACAGCGCCGCGAGCGCGGGACTGAGCGTAAGGGAGTTGAACGTGGAGATAAGCGTGGAGACTGCGATGGTCAAAGCGAACTGCTGATAGAATTTTCCGGTCAATCCGCTCATGAAAGCGGTCGGCACAAAAACGGCCGTCAGTACCAACGCGATGGCGATGACCGCGCCACTGACTTCATCCATCGCTTTACGCGCGGCGTCCGGCGGCGAAAGACCGAGCTCAATATTCCGCTCAACGTTCTCAACCACCACGATGGCGTCATCGACCACGATGCCGATGGCCAGGACGATGCCGAAAAGTGAAAGGTTGTTCAGCGAGAAGCCGAAGGCTGCCATCGCCGCGAATGTGCCGATCAAAGATACCGGCACGGCAAGCAGCGGAATCAAGGAGGCGCGCCAGTTTTGCAGGAACAACACGACCACGAACACAACCAGCAGGATGGCGATGAACAGGGTCTCGATCACCGCGCTGATGGATTCACGCACGAATTGGGTCGTATCATAAGCGATGCGGTATTCAATCCCCGGGGGAAAGCGTTCTGTCATTACCTGCATCGCCGCGCGCACTTCATTGGCGATCTGGATGGCATTTGCGCCCGGCAAGGGAAACACCAGGACGGCGGCAGAAGGCTTGCCGTCCAGCAGGCTGTTCAATGCGTAGGTGGGCGGCCCCAGCTCAAGCCGCGCGACATCACGCAGGCGTGTCAGTTCACCATTGGTACCGGTCTTCAGGATGATATCGCCGAATTCGCTTTCCGAGGTCAGGCGGCCTTTGACGGTGGCGGTGAGTTGGAAATTATTTTCCCGGCTCTGCGGCGGCTGGCCAAAAGTTCCGGCAGCGACCTGGATATTTTGTTCACGGATGGCGGCCACAATATCGCTGGCCGTCAGGTTGCGGGAGGCAGCCTTTTCCGGATCGATCCAGACTCGCATCGAATAATCCGTGACGCCGAATACGCGTACGTCCCCTACCCCGGGAAGACGGGCCAGCGCATCTTTCACATGGAGCGCGGCATAATTACCGAGATAGAGATCATCGTACCGGCCATCCGTGGCGGTGGATATGATATTCACCACCAGCGTGATGCTGGCCGAACGTTTTGCCACGGTCACACCGAGGTTGCGCACGTCCGCTGGCAAACGCGGCAACGCCGTCGAGATGCGGTTCTGCACCTGCACCTGCGCTTTGTCCATATCTGTTCCCGTCTTAAAAACCACTGACAGTCCCAGGGTGCCATCGCTGGTGCATTGCGAAGACATGTACAGCATGTTTTCGACGCCGTTGATCTGTTCTTCGAGCGGTTGGGCCACGGTGTTGGCGACCGTATCCGCACTGGCGCCGGGATAAGTGGCCGTGACGGAAATCGTCGGGGGCGTCACTTCGGGATACTGCGCGATGGGCAAAGTGAACAAGGCGATGAACCCGCCGATGACGATGACGATGGACAGCACCGCGGCGAAGATGGGCCGCTTGATGAAGAAATGGGAAAATTTCACGTGATGCGCGGGTTGGTTTTAATGTGGCGCTCCCGGAGCAGCCGCCGGAGCTGACGTGTCAACCGGCATGCCCGGGCGAACCATCAGCAATCCGCTGGTGATGACGCTGTCATTGGTCGTCAGTCCGCTGGTGACCTGCCAGGAGCCGGTGTTCTGGCGACTGACTTCCACGGGTCGGGCTTCAACGAGATTGTTGGTGCCCACGACATAAACAAATTTGTGGCCCTGGTCGGATTGGACCGAAAAGTCGGGGATAAGCAAAGCCGACACCGGCGGACCGGCGGGCACACGCACACGGGCAAACAGTCCCGGAACCAATTTGCGGTCGTCATTCGCGAACACTGCGCGCATCTGGATGGTGCCGCTCTTCGGGTCCACCTGGTTGTCAAAGAAATCGAGGTGGCCGGCGTGCGGGTAGCCCGTTTCGTTGGCCAGCGCCAGGTCGCAAGGGATGGCATTGCTCGAAGACGGACCGGCATTTTGGCGATAACCAAGGTACGCCCGTTCGTCTGCGGTGAAATAGCAATAGATCGGGTCCATCGAAACGATCGTGGCCATCATCGTTGCGGGAGCGGAGTCCGAGACGAGATTGCCGATGGTGATCATGCGCTGGCCGATCCGCCCGTCGATGGGCGCTTTGATTTCGGTGTAATCCAGGTTCAGTTTCGCCGCGTCTTCAGTCGCTTGCGCGGCGCGCAAGGCTGATTCCGCTTCGTTCATCGCCTTCGCGCGGCTGTCCAGCTCTTCAGCGGAGATCGCATGCGTTTTAAACAGATTATCCGCGCGCTGCCAATCGTTACTGGTCCATTCCACGTGAGTTTGCGCCGTCTCACGCAAGGCGGTCATCTGGCCCAGCGTGGCCTGATACGGCTTGGGGTCGATGGTGAAAAGCACGTCGCCCTGTTTCACCTCCGTGCCATCCTTGAAATGGATGGCGTCGAGATAACCACTCACGCGTGGGCGAAGTTCGACGCTTTGGACGGCTTCCACATGGCCGGGATATTCATCCCAATTGGTGACGACCGCGAACTGCGGATGCACGGCATTGACGTGCATCGGCTGCGGTGGCGGCGCGGTATTTTTAGAGCAGGACGCCAGGCTGAACACCAGCGCGACCGAGGCCAGCCCGCTCAAGGCTGATTTCAATCCGTGGACCGACTTCATTGATTTGGACATAAATTTTTTACCCCCTCTAAACGTGAAACCAATTTAGCGCATCACGTCTTGCATTTCGACTTGGACAATGCCGGCGCCCGAAATCCGGCTGAGAAAAAATTGATCATCGCGGCCTGCACGGTACGGGCATCGAGCGGATCACAGGCCCCGTGCGTTTCGCTCTCCAGCTTACGCGGGTTGACCAGGATCATGGCCAGCGCGCCCCAGAAAAACTCCGCGCGCCAGCGCAGGTCACACATGGAAAGTTTTGGCAGAGCACGATGCAGCGCCGTCAGAAAAGCCTCGCGCAATTCATCATGTCCGCAACGCACTGATTTTTGCGTTTGTACCTGGGGATCGGTGACGATGCGCCCAAGCAGGCGCATGACTACACCACTATTCGCCGATTTATTGGTGGCCAGATGCAAGGCCGGGGCAATCATGGCTTCCAGGATCTTCTCCAGGGGAAGCGGCCGGCCTTTGGTTTCCTCCTCGAATTCCTTGAGCAACTGGAAGCTTTCCGCGCGCACGGGCCCAAAACGCCGGTTCATGACCGCCCAAAGGAGGCCTTCCTTCGATTTGAAATAATAATACACCGTGGGCAGGTTCACTTTTGCCTCCAGCACGATGTGGCGCAGGGACGCGCCTTCATAGCCTTCGTTGGCGAAAGCGTTCTCCGCCGCGTCGAGGATCCTTGTCTGGGGATCTGATTTTGGTTTTCCTGCCATGGCCTGATTACTTAACGAACGTTAAATAAACCCGGAAGCCTTTCCTGTCAAAGGGAAAAAAGAAAATATTTTTAGAACACGAATTTGGGGTCGGCCACCGGCCCAAGCCTGTGCTTGCGAAGCAATTCGATGAATTTTGCGATACCCCGCTTCTCATCCGTGCCCAGGTGGTAGTGGATATGCCACCCGAAATAGTCCTTCCGGAATTCCAGGGAATATTCGGTGCGCGTCGTGATGATCTGATCCAGCGTGTCCATGCCGAAATCCTTGGCGTCGCGAAGCTGCCGGCGGAGCACTTTATTCTCCCGGCCGCGTCGCAAAGCCCACACGGCATAGACGAACGGCAACGCCGTCAGCTCGAACCACGCTGTGCCCAGGTCCAGAATCTCGTGGCCGGGCGAAGCAAAGAGAAAATCCAAGGCGGGATCACCGATGAGCAGGACGAAATCTTTTTCCTTGGCGGCAGCGTAATTTTCGAGCGGCTTGAATTCCGGCTTCAATCCCCGTTCGGCCAGCAAAACCTTCAGCAGGTTCACGCTGGTGAGCGAGGCGGTGTCGCAAAAAATTTCGCGCACTTCCTCGATCGGCTTGCGATGCGCGAGTAAAACGCTTTTGACTTCACCGAGCGAGGCGATGGCCACGCCGTCCAGGATGTCATAACGGTCGTGGAACAAAACTTCGGTGATGCTGACGAGGGCGGCATCCAATTCATCGTGCTGCAACATCTCAGCCAGCTTCGCGGGTGTCGCAAAAGTGATCTCGCTTTCCAGCCCGCGCGTGAGCGGGAGGGCGTTCAGGTATTTGACTGAGCCGACGCGGAACGGGGCGAGGGATTGTTCCAGGCCGAATTCGCGTTCTCGGTTCGCAGTGATCTGATCGCGTTCGGCGCGCCGGGCCAGTTGCTCGGCAGAATCCGGCGCAGCCATGCGGAGTTTCGGGGTCTCGTCTGACATGCCGGGATATTTTAACGCAAAGGAGGGAAGGCGCAAAGGCACAAAGAACAAACTCCCGGTACAATTTTCTGGACACCATACCGCAGTTGTTTTACTGCTCACGACCGTGGCAAAACAACCGCTCAGTTACATCCTGAAGAAGAACCTTGGACTTAGCAAAATGAAGCGAATGGCCAAAGAGGCCAGCTTCCGAAAACGGGGTGGCACACGGTTCAAGCAGGATTTCCATCATCCGGTGTTGAAAGAGGGCCTGCGCGGCCATACCGGGCCAACGGATATTTCGGACCATCTGAGCACGCTCTTTTTCTTTACGATCGATGCGAAACCGAAACTGATCGTGGAGTTGGGCACGCGCGGCGGGGAAAGCACCCGCGCCCTGCTAGCGGCCGCGGCCGTGGCAGATGCGACGATGTTGAGCGTGGACATCGAAGACTGTACCGGATTAGACCTGCCGCACCGTGACCGGTGGAATTTCATGAAAGCCGACGACGTCGCCTTCGCGAAAAAAGGTTTTGCGAAATGGTGCGCCGATAAGGGGCTCAAGCCGCAGGTCGATGTGCTGTTCATCGATACGTCGCATTTTTACGAGCACACCAAACAGGAGCTCGCCGCCTGGAGTCCGTTGTTGTCGCCGAACGGTATAATGCTCTTTCACGATACGAACATGCGCCGTGGGATGACCGCCCGGATGGACCAGAGCATCAGCATCGGCATCGATAATGACCGCGGGGTCATCCGCGCGTTGGAGGAATTTCTGGGAAAACGCTACGACGAAAACCGGTTCTTTACCGACATCGCCAATGGATTCCTGGTGATGCACTACGCGCACTGCAACGGGATGACGCTGGTGAAGAAAATTTAGGCGGCCTTGAGGATTTATACGTACAGGGGCGAAGTGCATCCAGTGTCCCACGATTGCTTCACCACTTGATGGGATGCAGTTCAAACTTTGCGGGCCGACTCGCGTCACCGGCCAGGTCCGCGGTGAGAAAACCACCGTCCTTGAGCATCTGGATGCCGGTAAGGGCCGGGCAGAGCCGCACGTGGAACGGCCGCCATTGCCGCGCCTGCCCGAGCGCGGCGGAAATCTTTTGCGCACCTTTGCCGAGAAACCTGATCGTCGGAAAACCGGCGATCACCTGTCCAGTGCGCAGGACGAGATTGGTGTGGAGGTGGCCAACGACGGTTTGCTCCACCTGCGGGATTTTTTCACGAACAATTTCTTCGCGCCATAGGAAGGGCAGTGCGGTGGGGTCGTGACAGAACAACAGCAAACGGTGATCGGGTTGCAGGGCCGTGAACGCGGCGCGGATTTGTTGGAGATGGAATTCGCGCAATTGTTCCCAAGCGGTAATCTCGTCCGGGAGCAGATCGGCCTGATAGAGCGGCAGGGCGAGCAGTGATGAAGTGAGGCCCAGCAAAATATATTTTCCTAACTGGACGCGCCAAAATGGTTCGATGCCCAATCTTTCGGTCACCCGTTGCCAACTGGCCAGGGCCATGTTGCCGTGTCCGGAGAAAAGGCCGACTTTGCCCAGGTCATGATCGCCGATGGTGGGGTGGAATTTTTCGTCGAAACGCGCGCGCAGCTTGCCAAGGCATTCTTCGGCGCTGGCAAATGCGGCTTCATCGCTGAGACCAACGTGCCCGGTGTTGCAGGAATAATCACCATTGGCGATGACGAGATCGACCGGTCCGACGGCAGCGAGAAATGTATCGAGGAGGTCGTTATGCACGCCACGTTGCCGCAGCCAGACGTAATGATGGAAATTACGGGCGACGATGCGGGAAAGGGGATTTTTTATGGCGAGACTGTTGAAATCGGCGCAGCGCTGGCGTTCGACGGCCGCGGCATAATGGATGTCGCTGACGACCGCGATGCGAAAGGTTTGAGCCATCGGAAATCAATTATTGAAAACAAAAGCCCATAGCTGCTCGAAGCGTCTATTACGCCGTCGCCAAATTATCTTCCAATACTTTCGATTTGCCTGATGTGGATTCATCTTCCGCCGATGTAGCCGCATCATCCCAGACTTTGATGGGTTCGTAGAAAGTGTTGCGTTGGACGGGGGTGCGGCCGGCTTCGCGGATGGCTTTGACCATTTGGGCTTCGGTCTGCAATTGCGGCGAGGTGGCGCCGGCCATGTGGAAGATGTGTTCCTCGATGATGGTGCCGTGCAGGTCGTCTGCACCGTAGCTCAGCGCAACTTGCGCGAGCTTGAGTCCCAGGCCCACCCAATACGCGGTGATGTGATCGAAGTTATCGAGGTAGAGGCGGCTGACGGCGACGGTGCGCAAAGAGTCGAAACCGGTCGGGGGCGTCGTGACAGGGAGGTCGTTGTCCTCCGGCTGATACGGCAGAGGGACGAAGCCGACAAAGCCGTGGGTCTCATCCTGCAAGGCGCGCAATTGGCGAAGATGGTCCACGCGGTCGGCAAGGGTCTCGACGTGGCCAAAAAGCATGGTGCAGGTGCTGCGACCGCCGAGCTTGTGCCAGGTGCGGTGGACGTCCAGGTATTCCTCGGCGGATTCTTTGCCTTTGGCGATGGCACTGCGGACCTCCTTGCGGAAAATTTCCGCGCCGCCGCCGGTGAGCGAGACGAGGCCGGCGTCTTTCAATTCGCGCAAGGTCTGCTCGACGGACCGCTTGCCGAGCCAGGCGAGGTGGAGGATTTCAATGGCGGTAAAACATTTGAGCTGCAAGCGGGCATCGAGCGCTTTCAACGCTTTGAGGAAATCGACGTAATAGCTGAAAGGCAGCGAAGGATGCAGGCCGCCGACGATGTGCAATTCGGTGATGCCAAGCTTGAGGGCTTCGCGGGCTTTCTCGACCATCTGGGGAATGCTCAGTTCGAAGCCATCGGCATCGCGTTTTTTGCGGGCGAAGGAGCAGAACTGGCAACTCAGGATGCAATAGTTCGAGTAATTGAGGTAGCGATTGATGATATAGCTGGCACGGTTGCCGACTTTCTTCTGGCGCGCGAGGTCGGCGATGGCGCCGAGGGCGTTCAAGTCCTTGGATTCGAACAAACGCAGGGCGTCGGCCTCGGAAATGCGCTCGCCGGCGGCGACCTTGTCGTAGAGGTCGCGCAGTTCGCTGCGTTGGACGAAGAAATTCATCTTCGTCATTAAAGCACTTTTGGAGCGCGATGGCAAAAGTGATTAAGTCAGGGTTTGATGACCGTTGAGGGGATCTGGTTCCAGGGCATTTTGGCGAGCAGGAGGGCCAGGCCACAGAAACCGGTGAGGCCGGCGATGGTCAGGCCGCAACCGGTCACGAGGGGAATGAGGGCGAACAAGGGATTCATCAGCAAGGCGAGCAGCGCGCCAGTGGCGGAGATGAGGCCGACGGTGAGTTGCACCTGGCGCATCAGCGGCAGCACTTTGCTTTCGCCGCGATTTACGGGCAGGCCGGCCTCCATCCAGGCTTGCGTGCCGCCCTCGACGAGAACGCAGCAATCGATGCCGGCGCTTTTAAACTTCTCGATGGCACGGCGGGCGCGTCCGCCGGATTGACATAAAACGTAAATAGGCTTGTCGCCACCGCCGTGCTCCTTTAGAAACGCGGCGGGATCGAGGGAATCCAGCGGGACGAGCTTGACGCCGGGGACGTGGGCGGTGGCGTGTTCGGCAGGTGTACGGACATCGAGCAAATGGGCCGGGGCACCCTCGGAGAGGAGCTGGTGCAGTTCGCGCGGGTGGACAGACGATTTTGATTGCGCAGCTTTATTAATCATTGTATGATTATATAACTATACAGTAATATGTCAAACAAGAAAATCAAACGGGCGCTGACGGACAGCGAGCTGGAGCGGATCGCCGGGCATTTCAAGCTGTTGGGCGAGCCGATGCGGTTGAAGATCTTGCAGACGGTGTGCGGGGAGCCGCGCACGGTGAGCGATATCGTGACGGCGGTGGGTGCGACGCAGGCGAATGTGTCCAAGCATCTTTCGCTGCTGGCGGGCGCGGGAATTTTGACGCGGAAGAAGGACGGTCAATGCGTGTACTACGGGATGAAGGACGCTCTGACGTTGAAGATGTGCGAGTTGGTGCATAGTCAGATAGTGGAGTGAGAAAACGCCAACCCTCACTCCTACTCTTTTCCATTGGATGGGAGAGGGAGAGCAACCAGCGATTCCTGTATGTGGTCAATTTTTTGGCAAATGACGCTGACAACCTTTTCGAGAATGCGGCGATGTGCTGGAAAAATGTTTGTTTTGGGGCGGTGAGTGTTTAGCTTGTGGAGGACGAAATGAAAACCTTTGCTGAACTTGGCTATCCCGGACGGCTGATCGCCGTGGAAGGCCTCGATGGTTCGGGCAAGTCCACCCAGATCTACCTGCTCAAGCGCTGGCTGGAAACGCAGAAGCTGCGGGTTTTCTTCAGTGAATGGAATTCTTCAGAACTGGTCAAATCCGCGACGAGCAAAGGCAAGAAACAGGAGTTGCTCACGCCGACGACCTTCAGCCTCATCCATGCGACGGATTTTGCGGACCGTTATGAGCGACATCTGCTGCCGCTGTTGCGGGCGGGTTACCTGGTGTTGTGCGACCGGTATATCTTCACAGCATTCGGGCGCGACGTCGTGCGCGGGTGTCCGCCACAATGGGTGCGGGACATCTACAGTTTTGCGGCGGTGCCGGACCTGACGTTTTTTTTCAAGGCGGACCTGGAGGTTTCGTTGAGCCGCATTTTGGACGGGCGTCCGCAATTGAAATATTTTGAAGCCGGGATGGACCTGCGGCTTTCGACCGATCCGTACGAGAGTTTCCGGATCTTCCAAGGGCGCATTTTGGAACAATACCTGGCGATGAGTTCGGAATTTAAATTTTTGGTGGTGGATGCGAATGAAAGTATCGAGGCGCAGCAGAATATCGTGCGGGCGCTGGTGGCGGGGAAACTGGACCTGTCGGCTTTCATGATGAAAAAACAGTTGCACATTGAATGACCATGGCCGGCGAAAAGAAAAATGACCGTTGCCGGAGCCACATGCGGGTGGTGGTGCCGCGGCAATCGTCCCGGCAGTTTTACGGGCACGGCATTCCCGGGGTGGATGCTTCCAAGCTGGCGGGCAAACTCATCGTGGTGGAGGGCGCGGACGGTTCGGGGCGTTCCACGCAGATCAAGATGCTGGTGGAATGGCTGGAAGGCGCCGGACACTCGACGATCCAGGTGGGCCTGAAACATTCCACGCTGGTGAGCGAAGAATTGGACAAGGCGCAGCAGGGAAACATCCTGAGCCATACGACGCTGAGCCTGTTTTACGCGACGGATTTTGCGGACCAGATGGAGAACATCATCCTGCCGGCATTGCGCGCAGGGCAAATGGTGCTGGCCGACCGGTACATCTACACGCTGATGGCGCGCGACCTGGTGCGCGGGCTGGACAACAAGTGGTTGAAAAATCTTTACGGCATGGCGCTGGTGCCGGATGCGGTGTTTTATTTGAACGTGCCGCCGGACCAACTGGTGCAACGCGCGCTGGCGAAATTTGCGTCGCTGGATTATTGGGAGAGCGGGATGGACCTCGGCTTGTCGCGCGATATTTTTGACAGCTTCCTTAAATACCAGGCGCTGATGGCGAAACAGTTCCGGAATCTTCAGGCCATCTATGGCTTTCATATCATTGACGGCCAGCGGCCGGTGAATGCGATCAACGCGGAACTGCGCAAGAAGATCGACGCGGTGATGGTGGGGCATAACATCGATTGAAGGTTGCATGGCCAACGAACAAAAAGAGTATTTTGTGGGCGTTGACCTTGGGGGCACCAAGATCCTCGCGGGTGTTTTCGATTCCAAGCTCGACCTGAAAGGCACCAACAAACTCAGCACGAAGCCGGAGCGTGGATCGGACATCGTCATCGAGCGCATCGCGCGTTGCGTGAAGGATGCGCTGGACGAATGCGATCTTACGCTGGCCAATGTGCGCGCGGTAGGCATCGGCACACCGGGAACGGTGGATGCGGAAACCGGACGCGTCATTTTCTCCCCGAATCTCGACGACTGGAAGGACATTCCACTGAAAAAGGACCTGGAAAAGGATCTGGGCGTGCCGGTGTTCGTGGGGAATGACTGCAACGTTTGCACACTGGGAATCTTTGAGCAGGAGTTCAAGAGCAAGCCGAAGCATCTGGTGGGAATTTTTGTGGGAACGGGCATCGGTGGCGGAATCGTGATCGACGGCAAGATTTACATGGGCCAAAACCTGACGGCGGGCGAGATCGGGCATACGGTCATCGAAGTGAATGGGCCGAAATGCGGTTGCGGGAATCGCGGCTGCCTGGAGGCGCTGGCGAGCCGCACGGCAATCTTCAAAAAGATCCAGTCAGCGGTGAAGGACGGCCAGAAGACTTTGCTCACGGAAATGCTGGGACCGGATCTGGCTGACATGCGCAGCGGGGATCTGCGCAAGGCGATACGGCGGGGTGACAAGTTCGTGGAGAAGATCGTCAATGAAGCCGCAGAATATGTCGGCGTGGCGGTAGCGAATATCATCAATTTTCTGAACCCGGAAGTGATCGTGCTGGGCGGCGGAGTGATTGAGGCGTTATCGGATGAGATGACGCCGATCATCGCGAAGTCGGCGAAGGAACATGCGCTGCCGGGGACGACCAAGGGGATTGAAATTGTGGCTTCGAAGCTGGGGGATTATGCGGGGATCACGGGCGCGGCAGTGTTGGCGAAGCGGAGGGTGTGACTCTCACCCTTCTCGGTCTTAAGTTGGGAACATCCAAAAGGAAAACCCTCACCCCTGCCCTCTCCCATCGGATGGGAGAGAGAGCATATAGAGACTTCTCGTTTTTGAACGATTCACGGCTAATGACGCATAGAGAAATCATCTCTCGGAATTGTATCACGCGATCGGGGCGGCGAAGTAGGCGCGCCAGAGGAGGCGGATGCCGGTGAGGATGAGGAAGAGGCCGAGGCCGAGAAGGATTTTGCCCGGGCGGTTGTAGGTGTCGAGCGGGGACGTGGGCACTTTGGCGGGTTCGATCACAGAAATCAACGCTACACGGGTGCTGCCAAGGTAGGTGCTTTGTGAAAGGATTTTCATCTCTAGTATTTTAATGAAGTTTTTTGAATGCTCCAAAGTATTCGTTGCCTCAATAAACTTCCGGTTCTTTTGAGCGCGGTCTTCCAACGAAAGACCTGGCGAATCCTTCTCCTGCGCGAGCAGGTCAATATTCGTCTGGAGCGCATCGACCTTCTCTTGCTCTGCGCCTTGTTGTTCCTTAAGGCCTTGGACACTCTGGGCATGAAGAACCTGTTGTTGCTTCCATCGAAGGTCCGTATACGCCGCAGCGATTTCATTAGCCACGCTCGCAGCTTCGGCGGGATCTTCGCTGACGAAGGAAATATCTATCAGCATGGTGTTTGGCACAGCCTGTATGACCAAAGATTGCCGCATCAAGCCGGTGACTTCGGACATCTCAAGCTTCCGGCCATAATTGTAGCGTCTGGCCCATTCTTCATCCAAATGCAGTTTAGCGATGACATTGGTAAGAATGGGGTCAGATTTTATGATCTCAAATTCGGTTTGGATGAAATAGGGGTCGTAACCACCATCATAGCCATTCGGAGGTTCGGGGTCTGCATTTGACCTGATCACCTTAATCCGTGTCGTGGCCTGGTAGTGGTCATGTGCCACGAGCATCAAGATGCCAGGGATGCCGATGGCGAAGCCGACGAACATGAGGATGAAACCCCAGCGCCTCGTGCGGTTGACGTTCATTGCCATGGGTGATTCGACACCGGGTGGGTGGGTGGATTCAAGAGAAAAACGAAATCGGGAAACATCCAACAACCAACATCGAACATCCAGTGCCAAAGCGTTACAACTACTTGTCTTTGGGGCTGGGACGTTTGGGTTCGAAGATGCGGGGGGAGACGAGCCATTCGAGGATGGCGCATTTGCCGGCGCGGAGGGATTCGATCTCGAGGCGGCAGAGGCCACCTTTTTTGAAGATGAGCGGGAGGCCGGGGCCGCCGATGACGAGGAGGGAAATCAAGTGGCTCAAATAAGGTTCGTGGCCGACGAGCAGGACGGATTTCAACGGCGGGCGGATGGCATCCAACTGCGCGACGAGTTTTTCCATGTCACCGGATGGGGCCAGATGGGCGGTGTGCGCCAGCTGGCCGTGCAATTTCATGCCGCGTTCCATGAGTTCGGCGGTCTGCCGGGCGCGGACGAGGGGGCTGGTCAAAATCATGTCGAACGTGATGTCCATGCCGAGGAGCGCGTGGGCGAGGGATTTGGTGCGCTTGACGCCCTTGGGCGTGAGCGGACGCTCGGCGTCCACGGGATAGTTGGGGTCGCCATTCTGGCCGGCGTCGCCGTGACGAAGGAGGTAGAGTTTCATAAGCGAAAATCGTTCAACTTATCGGCCTCGCGCAGAAATCTTTCAATCAACTGCCGCTCGTGGCGCTGGAGGTGTTCGTAAAATTTTTCCGCGTCCGCCGGGTCCACTTTTTTGCGGCGGGTGAACGTGGCGAACGCCTGTAAAAAAATCCCCATGTCCTGGATGTCGCCCATGCGCGATTGATAATCGCGCATTTGTTCGCAACGCGCAGGGGTGACCGATGGAAGTATAGCCCCCAACTCCTCCAGCGCATAACGAAAATGTTTGAAGGCGATGCGGGTGCAATGGATGGTCGCGGTATCATCCTTGCGGATCCGGCGGCGGAGTTCCACGACGCGGTAGAACAGGTGCTCGACGGAGCGCAGGACGACGGCGGTGGCATGCGGGGAGGCGTTTGATTTGCGGCATTTCTGAATCTCTTTCCCCAGGGTGGCGAGGCGGCGGGCGAGAGTGCTGGTATCGAATCTTTTGACGGCCTTACGGGTCCGGCGGGAAAATTTGGAATCCCGTTTTTCCAGCCATTTCCTGAACGGGCGGGCGACGGCGAATTTTTTGAACTGTTTGATATGGTCCAGTTGCACGTGGACATCCCGGACATCGCTAAAACCATCGAGATACTCTTTGAGCGATCGGGCGGCTTTCCGGACCGGTTTTTTCGACACGAACGGTTCCAGGATCTCCAAAGCGGAAAGCAGGCGGCGGGTGGTGACGCGGGAATCGTGGACGGCCTTTTGGGAAAACTTTTTGCGGCAACGCTTGAGGTGTTTGCCATAGAGCCGCCACTTGGCCTCCAGCGAATCGGCCAGATGTTCCAGCACGTCCGCGTAGGGGGATATTTTAGGCAAACGGTGCATGGTTCACAGACTGGATGACCAGGTCATCCAGTCGCTGGTTTTTTGAAGGGCGAAGGCCGGACGGCCACGCGAGGATATTTTCCGTTGGCCAATGCGGCGCGGCTGGTTTTCTTTACGGCGGCGAGTTCGATAAATTCAAACTGGCTGCGACGCGGTTTCGCCGATTTTTTCACCGGGGTCATATACGTGCCATCGGCTTTCAAGAAGCGGGCGCGCTGGTTGTCCGCGAGAATGGTCGTGAGAATCTGGCCGGTGATGCGTTCGCGCAGGTTGCCATCGAGGATGGGGAACACGACTTCGATGCGGCGAAAGAAATTGCGGGGCATCCAGTCGGCGCTGCCCAGATAAACCTCGGGCTGGCAGGCGTTCTCAAAATAGTAGATCCGATGATGCTCGAGGAAACGGTCCACGATGCTGCGCACGGTGATGTTGTGGCTCACGCCTTTGAGGCCGGGACGGAGGCAGCAGATGCCGCGCACGATGAGGTCGATCTTCACACCGGCCTGCCCGGCCCGATACATGGCCTCGATAATGTCGGGGTCGACGAGGGAATTGACCTTCACGATGATGCGGGCGGGGAAACCTTTGCGGGCGTTCTCGGCTTCGCGGTCGATCAGCTTAATGAAGCGTTCGTGCATGTCGAAAGGCGCAACGAGCAACTGGTGCATGGGGCGGAACTGGGAGACGCCGGTGATGAGATTGAAGAGGTTGGTGGCATCTTCGCCAAACTCCGGATGACAGGTAAGCAAACCGGCGTCGGTGTAAAAGCGGGCGGTACCGGGATTATAATTTCCCGTGGCCAGATGGACGTAACGACGGATCTGGTCTTCATCGCGGCGGACGACGAGGCAGGCCTTGGCGTGGATCTTGTAACCGACGAGGCCGTAGACGACGTGCACGCCGGATTCCTCCATGCGGCGGGCCCATTCGATATTGTTCGCTTCATCGAAACGCGCGCGCAACTCGACCACGGCGGTGACCTGCTTGCCATTCTTCACGGCTTCCATGAGGGCGCCGACGATGCGGGTATCGCCGCCGGTGCGATAGAGGGTTTGCTTGATGGCGAGCACGCGGGGGTCCGCAGCGGCCTGTTGGAGAAAACCGACGACGCTGTCGAAACTCTCGAACGGATGATGCATCAAAATATCGCGGTGGCGAATGGCGCTGAAAATATCCGGATGATTGCGCAGTGCAGGCGCGAGGGGCGCGATGAACGGGGGAAAACGCAGTTCGGGGGAATGGTCGCCCTCGGTCAGAGCCATGAGGCGCGTGGGATTCAACGGGCCATCGAGCTCATACAGGTCATCCTCAGTCAAACGCAGGCGGCGGAGCAGTTCATCGCTGATCTCTTTGGGGCAATGGTGCTCGACCTCGAGGCGCACGGCGTCGCCACGGCGGCGACGTTGCAATTCGTTCTCAACCGCGGCGAGCAGATTGGCGACTTCTTCTTCATCGATGTAGAGTTCGCTGTTGCGGGTGAGGCGGAAAGCCCAATGCCCGAGAATTTTGGTCCCGGGAAAGAGGTCACTGAGAAAATGGCCGATGAGGCGGCCCAAAAAAACGTAATCGCGGCGACCATCGGTGCGCGGAAGTTGCACGAGACGCGGAAGGACGCGCGGCACCTGAACGACGGCGAGTTTGTGGGTGGGTTTGCCATGGAGCTCGATCTCGATCTGGACGACGATATTGAGGGAGCGGTTCAGCAACTGGGGAAAAGGATGCGCAGGGTCAATGCCGAGGGGCGTGAGGACGGGGCGCACTTCGGTGACGTAAAATTTTTCCAGCCAGGCGCGGTCGATTTCATCGAGGTCTTCAACCTTGAGGAGGTGGATACCGTTTTGGCGAAGCGCAGGTTCCAGATCATCACGCCAGCAGGCGTATTGGTCTTTGACCATTTTGCGGACGCGTTTGGTGATGGCCTGGTAGGCTTCGGTGGGGGTGAGGCCGTCCACACTGCGTTCGGCGACTTCGCTTTCGATCTGCTGTTTGGTGCCGGCGACGCGGACCTCGAAAAATTCGTCGAGGTTGGAACTGGTGATGCAGAAGAATTTGACGCGTTCGAGGAGGGGGTTCTCAGGATTCATCGCGGCATCGAGGACGCGCTGGTTGAATTCCAGCCAGCTCAACTCGCGATTCAGAAAATGTTCTGGGTTAAATTTGGGTGCCGTCACGGGGCTAAGAATAGCTGTGTCCGGTTGTGGGAGGCAATCCGCAACGGAAATATCCATGCACTTCCGATAACATCGGGACTTCGGCTGCGCCTCAGCAAAGCTCCATCCCGCAAAGCGGGACAAGGAGAATAACCAATATACAACGGGGACTAGCGCTTCATGCCAAAGTTACAAACAGGTGACGGGTTGTTCACCAAGGAATGGGGATAAGTAATTGAATGGCCAATGTTACGGGCCCCTCACCCTGACCCTCTCGTAGGAAGAGGGAACAGCATGTATGGTTTTTGGGTCATTTGATGGCGAAGGGCAGGCGCCGACACTGGCTTTTTGGGCCTTCTTGACCATAGAAATGCGGAAAGTCGCGGACGAGAACGAGAAGGAAGGCGGTTGATAAGCTGGGGACAGGCTGTCACGCAATTTTAACTTGGGCGGGAGGAGGGTTGCTGTTCTAATTTTCGCATGTCGTTGCCTGTGCGCCGTGCGGCCATTGATATCGGGACAAATTCCGTGAAATTGCTCATTGCGGACGTGGTGGGCAATGATGTGCGCCCCCTCTTCGAAGACAGCCGGCAGACGCGGTTGGGGAAGGGTTTTTATGAATCGAGCCGGTTACAGCCGGAGGCGGTGAAGCAAACGGCGGAGGCGGTGGCGGAATTTGCGAAGGAGGCCAAGGCGCACGAGGCCAGATCCATCCGGGTGATAGCGACGAGCGCGGCGCGGGATGCGAAGAATCCGGGTGACCTGATTGCGGCGGTAGAAAAGGCCTCGGGGCTGAAGATCGAGATCATTTCGGGCGAGCAGGAAGCGGATTGGGCGTTCCAGGGGGTGACGAGCGATCCGCAACTGGCGCGGAAACATCTGCTCTTGCTGGACGTGGGCGGCGGCAGCACGGAATTCATCCTGGGACAGGGTGAGCATAAGCATTTTTGCGAGAGTTTTCCGCTGGGGACGGTGCGGTTGCTGGAGAAATTTCCGGTGAGCGACCCGCCGACGGCAGCGGAGTTTGCGGCGTGCCGCAAATGGCTGGCGGAATTTCTTGAGAAGGAAGTGAAACCGCAATTGGAACCGGCGATGACACGGGAAGCGAAGTTGCGTCCGGCGGGTCAGGTGTTGCTGGTAGGGACGGGCGGGACGACGACGATTTTGGCGCGGATGGAGGGGGCGATGGATGATTTTGACCGGGCGCGGATAGAAGCGACGCGGCTGCCGCTGGCGAACGTGCGGTGGCAGCGGGAACGGTTGTGGAAACTGCCGCTGGCGGAGCGCAAAAAAATAGTGGGATTGCCGCCGAAACGGGCGGATGTGATTTTGCAGGGTGTATTGATCTATGAGGCGGTGATGGAGGTGTTTGGGTTTGCGGAGGTGCGGGTGAGCACGCGGGGGCTGAGGTTTGCGGCGATGATGGGATAAGGGTGTATCAGATCCACGCATCAGGTAATTCTGGCTCCGGCGCGAACAATGCGGGGATGAAGTGTAATCGGTTAGGGAACGATTCTTAAAAAACACCTGCACGTTTTTGGAGTCCGGCTTGGTGACCTCGATGAAAAAGCCTGCCTATTAAGATTTTATATAGATTTTTCCCCCTTAAAAAAAGCGCATGACTTCGCGACGGTCGCGTTTACGGGCAGAAATGGGGGTGGTAAAACTGGGTCCGCCTACGCCGAGGCTTCGGCGCGATAAAGCTGCTCTTTGAAATATCAGGGATACGTGATGCGGGTCGCAAGATGCGCGAAATGGGGGAAAGCGCCAGGGGACTGGCGCATTCTCTCGCAGTGCGGGACTTCGCGCGGTGCGGAAATCGTCCGAAAATAGTGCCAGAATGATCCAAGAACCTGAACGGAGCTGAGCACGAATTAGGGATAATTAGACATAATTAAGGGTGTTTTTTTGTGCGAACTGAAGCGGATTCGAGGACGAGGACGAGAACGAAAGGGCGGGGACGGCTGGTCGGCAGCCTCGCCCCGCTGGAATCGACTGATTCCAACCGGTTTAAGAAATTCTAAGAAATAATATGAAGGGTCTCCCCTGCCCGATGAAGAAAAATTAACTTCTTACCTTCTTACGGGTCGTGTTTAATTTGCGGACTTATGAGCCAGACACATGCATTGACAACCACGGCGTTCGAATTGCCCGGGTATCGCATCGTCAGATCGTTCGGCGTTGTGCGCGGTATCATGGTGCGGTCACGGTCGGTCGTGGGCAACATCGGGGCGGGAATCCAAAGCCTGTTCGGCGGGAATATCACGCTCTACACGGAATTGTGCGAACGGGCGCGCGAGGACACGTTCAACCAGATGCTGGCGCACGCCGGCGCGCTGGGGGCGAACGCGGTGATCGGGGTGCGTTATGACGCCACGGAGATATCGGCGGGCATCACGGAGGTTTTGTGCTACGGGACGGCTGTGTTTGTGGAACCGACCTGATAACCCGGGGAAATTGTCAGCACTTCATGGCAGGACATAATAAATGGGCGAAGGTGAAGCGGCTGAAGGCCGTGCTGGACGGCAGGAAGGGGAAGGTTTTCTCCAAACTGGCGCGCGAAATCACGATGGTGACGAAGGCGGGCGGCGGAGACGCGAACATGAATCCGCGCCTGCGGATGGTGTTGATCAAATGCCGGTCGGTGAACATGCCGACGGAGAACATCAAGCGCGCGATCGAGAAAGGGACGGGCGGCGGCGAAGGAACGAGTTTTGACGACCTGACGTATGAAATCTATGCGCCGCACGGGGTGGCGTTGCTGGTGGAATTGACCACGGACAACCGCAACCGCACGGCGGCCGAGATACGCAGCATAGTGACAAAGAACGGCGGCTCCATCGCGACGGCGGGATCGGTTAGCCGGTTGTTTCATCGCAAAGGACAGATTATAGTCTCGCGGGAGGCGGCGGGAGAAGATGCGTTGATGGAACTGGCGCTGGAAGCGGGCGCCGAGGACTTCAAGGCAGAACCCCAGGGATACGAGATCATCACGACGCCGGGAGATTTTGAAGCGGTCCACAAACAGATGGAAGCCAGGGGAATCAAGTATGACGCGGCGGAGGTCACAGCATTGCCGGAGATGACAGTGCCGTTGACGGCGGAGCACGCCGTGGCGGTGAACCGGTTGATCGAAGCCCTCGAAGAACATGACGACGTGAAGGAAGTATTTTCCAACGCGGAATTTCCCAATGAGTGATGACGTGCCGGTTTTGAAAGAGAAATGAAAGCGCTGACAGACAATAATATCATGGCGCGCAGCCTCGCGTTCACCGCGCGGATAGCGATACGGCATCGCTGGGGCGTGATCTTTGTATCGGCGGTGTTGTTCGTAGTGAGCCTGCTGATCACGATAAAATTTCCGGGAATCGCGTTCGACACGGACCGGGACAACCTGGTGGGAGCCAACAAAGCCTATCACAAAAACTATTTGGCATTCCGGAAGGAATTTCCGCAGCCGGACAACCTGGCGGTGGTGGTCGAGAGCGATGACATGGAGAAAAACCGGCAGTTCGTGGAACGGCTGGCGGCCAAGATACAGGATGACAGCGTAGAAGTGGAAGTGGACGGAAAAAAGGTCCAGACCAACGTCTTCAATGACGTTTTCTTCAAGGGCAGCCTGAGCATGATGGGCAACAAGGCGTTGCTGTTCATCCCCACGAATGATTTGGTGCAGTTCCGCGACCAGCTCCAGAGTTACAGCAAATTTGTGCAGCAGTTTTTACGCACGACGAACCTGGTGTCGTTCTTCGACATGGTGAATTCACAATTCTGGCAGTTGCGCAATGCGAAGGAGAAAAGCCCAGAGATCGATTCACTTGTCAACGCGTTGCCGGCGCTGGAACGCATCGTCAGGCAAGCGCATAACAGCATGATGCATCGCGGCGAGGCGCCTTCGCCGGGGGTAAGCGCTTTGTTCGATCCGGATGGGAAGGCGGACCAGCAGATCTATGTGACGTTCGATAACGGGAAGATCTTCATCCTATCGGCCCATGCGAAGAGCGATGACTTGAACAGCCTGGCGGTGGAGCGGTTGCGGAAATTGATGAACCAGACCAAGTACGAGGTGCCGGGCGTGAATGCCGGGCTCACCGGCGGGCCGGTGCTGGAACACGACGAGATGGAGCAGTCGCAAAAAGACATGACCCTGGCAACCATCGTGTCGCTGGTCATCTGCGCGCTGATCTTCATCTTTGGATACCAACAGACCGGGCGACCGATCAAGGCGACGATCTGTTTAATCGTGGGGCTGGCCTACACGATGGCGTTCGCGACGCTGGTGGTCGGGCACCTGAACATTTTGACGATCACGTTTTTGCCGATGCTGGTGGGGCTGGCGATCGATTTCGGGGTGCACCTGGTGACGCGGTTTGAAGAAGAATTGCATTACGGCAAGACTGATGAGGAAGCGCTGATCAAGGCGATGGTGTACACCGGCCAGGGCATCTTCACGGGGGCGGTCACCACGGCAGGCGCGTTCCTGGCGATGGGCTTCACGGATTTCAAGGGCATCAAGGAGATGGGCATCATCTGCGGCGGCGGCTTGATGATCTGCCTGGTGCCGATGATGACACTGTTACCGGTGTTGCTCTTGCGCGGACGGCAGAATGTAATCGATCACAAACCGCTAAAGAAAGTGGAGACGCGGGCGCGCATCGAGCAATTCTGGCTGGACCGTCCGATTCTGGTGACGATCGTGACGCTGGTGCTGTGCACGCTGGCAGCGACGCAGTTCACCAAATTGTATTTCGATTATGACCTGACGGACATGCAAAGCAAGGGGTTGCCGGCGGTGGAGTACGCGAAAAAACTCATCAACCTGAGCACGAACACGGTGGACGTGGTGAAGAACGATGACGGCACGACGAATGCGGCGGGTACGTCGGTGATCTTCGGCATCGTGATGGCAAATTCGCCGGAAGAGGCGGTGCAATTGCAGGACCGGCTGGAGAAATTGCCCTCGGTAGCGAAGGTGGAGTCCATGGCAAAATACCTGGTGGGTGACCAATCACAACAACTGGCGACAATCGGCGAGATCAAAGACATCGTGAAGCCGATCCAGTTCGGGCCGGACGATGAATCACCGGTGAAAGTGCCGGCGTTGAGCGGAAGCTTGTATTCACTTTATGGATACCTGGGTGCGGCGCTGGAAAAAACGCCGGTGGAGGAAGGCGAATTACGGACGAACATGATGAAGTTGCGGGATGCGATCAGCGAATTGCGCAAGGAAATGTTGCATGGGACAGGCGTGGAACTGGATTTGAAGGCCAAAAAGCTCACCGACTACCAACAAAATCTCTATGACGACCTGCACGACACTTTTCAAACGCTGCAAACGCAGGACAGCAGCGCGCCGTTGCGGGCGCAGGATTTGCCACAGGCGTTGCGCGACCAGTTCGTGGGCGTGACCGGGAAATATCTGTTGCAGGTGTATCCGAAAAAGGACGTGTGGCAGCGGGAGAACCAGAAGGAATTTGTGACGCAGGTGGAGCAGGTGGACCCGAAAGCTACGGGTGAACCGGCGGAGTTGTACGAATATGTTTCGCTGCTCAAAACGAGTTATGAGCAGGCGGCGCTGTATTCGCTGGGGGCGATCGCGCTGCTGGTGTTCTGGCATTTCCGCACGATCGGCTCGGTGGTGCTGGCGCTGTTGCCGGTATTGATCGGTTCGATCTGGCTGGGCGGCTTGATGGGTTTGTTTCATGTGCCGTTCAATCCGGCTAACATCATGACCTTGCCGTTGGTCATCGGGATCGGGGTGACGAACGGAATCCATATCCTCAATCGTTTTGCGGAGGAACAGACAGCGAATATCTTATCCAAGAGCACGGGGAAAGCGGTGCTGGTCTCCGGGATGACGGCCATCGCGGGTTTCGGAAGCCTGATGCTGGCGAAACACCAGGGGATCAAAAGCCTGGGCACCATCATGGCCATCGGCATCGCGGCCTGCATGATCGCGGGACTCACCTTCCTGCCGGCGTTACTGAACCTGTGGGTACGTTTCCGGAAAAAACCATTGGCGGCAAAGACGATGCCTGAACCGAACGAAGGCTTCGACGAACCACGCTGACAACTGGTAAAGAGAAGCAGCTTTTTTCAAACACCTTAAAATTGCGCAGCGAGCGCTTGCAGTAATTTCCGGCCACGATCCAATCCCTCGCTGGGCCGGATGACTTCATTGTGATGCAGCAGATACATCAACAACAGGTCGCGCCGGGAATTCAGGAAACCGGCGCGACGCGCGTATTCCTGGAATTCCGCCGACTCCAACAACCGCAATAATTCGGTCGTGATGGCGCGCGTGGATTTTTTGGCGACGAGAATGCGGGTCTGGATCAGGTAATGAAACCAGTCGTAGCCGGGCGGGCCGTTCAGGTCACCGCGTTCCCAGTCGAGCACGCGCCAGCCGCCGTTGGCGACCTTGCAATTCCACGGAGCAAAATCGCCATGAAAAATGGTGGGGCGGACAATCTGGTTGGGAAGGCGCTGGGCGAGTTTTTCAAAGACGGGGTGGTCTGCACAAGTCTGCTCCAATTCCCACCAGGCGCGCATCAGGCCGATGGCCATGGTCTTGTGTTTATTCAACCACGAGGTGAGCAGTTCGGGAATGCCGGCTTCGTCTTTGGCAACGGGCGAAGTGCCGTCAAAAAAATCCATGGCGAGAGCGCGCAGGCGGGGATGTTCAAATCGGGCGCGCAACACAGGAATGCCGGGAGTGCCACCAGCCATGGACGCCAAAAATTCCGTCTCGCGCTCGATCAACGCCTTGGCATCGGCATCAAGGCCGGCTTTGACGACCGCGACGGGGACTTGTTTGGGATTGAACAGCGCCAGAATGAATCGGCGACCGGCAGTGCCGGGATTGCCGGCGAGGATGCCGAACGCTGGGACCTGCGAATCCGGCCATTGACCAAGGTTCTGCAAAAAATGAACGAACGGGTCGCGCAGCTGGACGCGCAACGAGGTCTGGGTGGACATCACCTGACGACGTTTGCGGATGGCGGCGAGCAGGAGCTTTTTGGCGAAGCGCGCGCGAAACGATTGCGCGGAATACAATTGCAATGCCTGGATGGCGAGGGCGGGTTCCAGAGGCAGGATGAGGAACGGTTCGCCGCGACGTTTGACGATGCGCAATCCCAAAGTCTCGCCCGGGCCGTGGCCGTCGTCCGGGGCGAACAGATCTTTCCAGGAATTGGATTGCGGCGACACCATGCCCGTATCATGCGCCGAGTGGAGGCAGTTGCCAAATTATTTGAAGAGTCCGATGAAAAATCCCAAAAGGAAAATCACGACGCTGCCGACCGCCAAGCCGATCTGTGTATAAGTGCAAAGGGTCATGATGCGCCGGCCACGAGTGGCGCCTTCTTTCATGTTATATTCGAATAGCGTGTCGCCAGCCAGTTTCAGGCGCCGGTGTGAGGGCATCATTTTGTCGTTGTAATCTGCCAAAGCTTCGTCCTTTTTTCCGGCCAATGCCAAAGCCACCACATGGTCGCGGATCTGGTTATAGTTGGTGCGTTCGGCCATGAGGTCCTGGAAGTTTTTCCGGTCTTCGTCCGAAAACATCTGCTGGCCGTAATCAGCCAAATAGGAGGTCGTCCGCTGGCTTAAGTTGGTGATCTCCTGGACGATACCCGTCCGTTTTTCCGGGTCTTCCGTGACAATCAACATCAGGGTGCGAGAGGCATCACCAAGATAGGCGTTGGCAGCACCGGCATCGGAAAGTCCCGGCAGCGTATCCTCGACGATGGAGCGCGCGTTCCTTTTCAACTGGCTCAGGCTGAAATACCCGAGCGCAGCGGCAAGTGCCATAACGACAAACCCGTTGGCGAGCGCCTTGAAAAGTAGTCTGGATTTTTTTGACATAGCGAATTTGGACAAAGAGAAATGAGCCGGATTACCTAAAAAAGTCAACTTATTAGCTTGGTCGGCCGGCAGTGCGTCGGACGGAAACGGCTTGTTGATAAACTTCGTTCATTTGTTCGCCTTTCCTTTTCCAGTTATAATTTTTCAAGATAACTTCGCGCGCCTGTCGTCCCTGGTGTTGAACCAAATCCCGGTTTTGGTCGTAATTCCGGATCGCGGCCGCCAGGCCGGAAATGACCTTGGCCGGAGGGCCGAGAGGAATTTTAATGCCGCAATCATCGTGGGTCGCCACCGCGGGGCCTCCACAATCAAGACATATGACCGGCAGTTCGTTGAGCATGGCCTCAATCACGGCGTAGCCACCGGTATCGTGCAGGCTCGGAAAAACAAATACGTCAAATTCCGGATATAAAGCCAGAACCTCGGCACGGGGCAATCGTCCCTGAAAATGGACCTGGCTTTCCAATCCCAAATGCCGGGTCAGGCGGCGGATCGCCGGCAGGAAACTTCCATCACCGACCAGGGTGAACATCGCACTGGAGCCGGATTCTTTCAGTGCCTTGATGGCAAGGTCAACTCCTTTAAGCGTAATGATGTTTCCGACGAACAATAATTTGAGCGGCCCGGAATTCTCGCTGTGCGCCGGGGCCTTCCAGGCATCGGTATCCAGACCAATGGCCGGCATCAAAGGGGTTTCAAAGCCAAGCGCGGCGAAGGCCCGCTGGGTTTCCCTGGAAGTAACGAGCGTGACCGTGCTGGCACTCGCCCGCCTGGACAAGGCGCGGAAGAATCGGGTGTGCAAAAAATTATGAACGTTGCGTGAAGCTTCAACGAGTAATGGAGCGGGTTGAGACCATGGCAACAGGGCGAAGGGAACCGATTCAGCCCCCCCGATCGGTCCCCAGACAGACGGAGCGCCATGACCCCAAATAATGGTCGGATACCGCATAGCGGCGAACGTGACATGGTGAAACAGATCGAACCGATGCTCTGCGTGAAGCCGGGCGGCGATCTTGCGCGCCGACCGTTGCCAGAGCAAATAGTAGGTCTTGGTTGCGTGCATCCGCCGTTTGAGTTTAAGGAGAAGTGGCGATTCGTCATGGTAGACGAATTGCGGCAATGGCTGTTTCCCTTTCAGTACGGACAATTCAGCCTCAATTGAAATGCGGTTGTTGGCGCGCGTAAGAACCGTCACGTCATGGAAATAAGCCATCTGCAACGACCATTGCCAGCCGACTTCCGGCTCCGAGCCTTTTCTGGGCTCACAGGCGTAGGCCGACATCAGGATTTTGAGACGTGGAGGAGTCATATTTCCCGGAACTGATGAGTACGATGTGCTTTGGCCCGCATATGTTCCAGGATAACGGCTGCGATGTCATCGGCGATTTCTGATATCGGACGGGCGCAATCCACGATCCGTGTGCGGGGAAAGTTCGTGGCGGCAGCGGTATAGCGTTGCAGCAGAACCTGAAGCGTCTCCAACGGCACCTCGGCTTTGCGGGCATGAATCGTTTTGGCATCGGCGACGAGCACGAAGGTAAAATCGGGTTGCGGGACGAGGCGGCAGAAGAATTTCAGCACAGCGGACGACAATTTGAGCCGGTAACGCCGCGGGTCGCACCACATGTCCGTCGCATAGCGATCGTAAATCACCAAATGGTTTTTTGCCTTTGGTTTCCAGATCCGCAGGGGATAGCCAATCCAATAATCACACCAATAGTAGGTGGCGCGAAACAGGGACATGCTCAGTGAATGCGGCGATTGCCCGTGCGGATCGGTGGCGGGGCCGGAACTTTTTTTCCGTTTGCCAAAGAGCACCCCAACATCCGGCAGGAGCGATGGACGCCAATGTCCTTCCACAGTTTCGCCAAAATAATATTCAAGGCGGGGCTTGAGCGCGGCGATGACGGTGGATTTTCCCGACCCATCGGGGCCCAGTATCGCGATGTGGATTCCGGGCGGAGATAGCACATCGGCCAATTCTTTCGCCCAATAGCGGACCTGGTGGAATCCCGCCGAAAATGGGTTTCGCAGGTAGGAGCGACGCTTGAATGTTCGTCGAAGTTTTTTTGCGCGAGGGCGGTCGTTGGATCCTGCGGGTGGATTGACCAACGATGGCAACTGTGCCAAACCGAACCAGCGCTGGAGGATGTGGTTTAGCTCGTGCTGCTCGGCTTCCGATCTTAGTAGATGGGCGATCTGCTCTTGATATCGCGACTTAAAAAAACCGCCCCAAAGCAGGCTGGTCAAATAAAGGTTGGCTGCTTCGTGGGCGGGCCGGGGAATATGGAACGCCTGGTAAGGAATCGCCTGGGACAGAAATTCACGGTCGGTCAAATAGGGCAAGCCATGCCAGGAGAAGGCACCGTGATAAAAATCGAGATGGATGGAGGAGGGTTCATCTTTATTGACGTTAAACCAAACCGCAGAAACATAGTCGCGATCATGCCGATGAACCAAATGGCCGCCGGAGGCGTGGAGGGCCGTGAATAGTTCGTGGCGGGCAACCCCGACATCTTTCCGACGGAAAAATATATCGATATCGTTCCCGATCTTTTCGGGAAAATCTGCGTAGTTCCGAAGGTAAACAAATTCTACCTTTAGCTCGGAAAGCCGTTGAAAAAAGCTTTGAAAGAACTTTTTCTCATTTGCAGATAGAAGGCGCCCGCGTTCGCTCATGATTCAAAGATCTGTTGGATGACACGGAAGCCGACGCGCCAGGGCTGGAGGCAAAAGGCTTTGATGAAACAGGCCGCGGTGCGCCAATGGTGGCGCTCGCCAAAGGCGAATCCGGCGGCACGGTAGGCGACCTTGGATTCGGTTTTGCGCCAGCGGTTGAACCTGACGAGCAAAGGGGAATCGGCCAATGACTGAAAAAACTGCTCGCGGGTAGGCTCGGGTTCACCCGCGCGGCGCGCACGCAAACAGGCGCGCGCCCATTCGAACTGCATGCGCGTGGAGCGCGTACTGAGGGTCACCGTGGAACCGGCATGGACGCGATAAGCGGTGAGAAATTCGGGCTGCGCGAGCACCTGCCAACCGGCTTCGGCGATGCGGTTCCACAGATCGATGTCGTCCGCCGGCCAGAACTCGCCGCGAAATCGCAGGGACGGATTTTTGATAACTTCGGAGCGCAGCATGACCGAAGGACAATAAAGGCCAAAGGGTTCGCCGGATTGCAAATATTTTTTAAGGTCCGCTTCCGTGAGGATGTCCAGGACACCGCGGGCAATCTTTTCGCCCGGTCCATTGATATACTGCACGAAGCTGCTGCAACAGCCCATCCGGGGATGCAGCCGCATGAATTCCAACTGGCGTTCAAACCTGTGCGGAAGGGCGATGTCATCGGCATCGAGATTGGCGACGAATTCTGTGTTCACAAACTCAATGGTGCGATTGAAGGATTCGGCGCGACCGAGATTTTTTTCGTTGCGGATCAACTGGATGAGGCCGGCATGCGCCAGTTCGTTGAGAATAGCGATGGATTCATCCGTAGAGGCATCGTCCACGACGATGATTTTTTCGGGCGGGCGGGTCTGGTTGTAGCAACTTTCCACCGCCTCGCGGATGAATTTGCCGGAATTGCGACAGGCGATGATGACGGTGATCGAGGCCGTGGCGCCGCGCTCGACCTGGATGTTACGGAGGATGAGGCTGCTGGTTCCGCGCAAGGCGGCCTGGTCATAGCGGGAAAGGATCTGGCCGCTGATGCGGTTCCAGACGTAACCGGGTTGCAACAGTGCCGATATGGCAAAAAACAGGCCGCCGCGAAAAAGTCGGCCGCCGATGAGATTTTCTCCGGCCAGGCGGTAATACATCTTGGCGATGATCTTTCGCCGGCGGTTCAAGCGCGTGGGGAAGCTGGCGCCGTTCCACTTTTTTAAGAACGTTTCCCAATCGGGTTCCGGCAGGCCTGCGCGCCTGGCCAACATGCACTCCCGGGCCCATTCGTATTTGAGGCGGGAGTCCAGAAACTTTGAGGAACTGATGGCGGCGGAATGGATGCGGTATTCCATCAGGTATTCCGACTGCGCGAGGATAAGATGCCCTTGCTCGCTGATGCGGTTCCAGAGGTCAATGTCGTTCGCGCCGCCGAATTGTTCGCGATAGCCGCCGAGGGATTGCACGACGTCACGGCGCATCATAACGCCCGGATGCAACAGGCCGATGGCTTCATTGCGAGCCATGTAGTCGCGAAACGCATCGCGCGTGGTGATGTCCAAAAACGTGCGTGTCTTCCGGTCGCCGTGCTGGTTGATGTAGTAGGCGAAACAACAGGTGACAACAACATCGGGATTCTCGTTCACGAATGCGAGCTGACGTTCGAGACGATTCGGCAGGGCTATGTCATCTGCATCAATGCGGGCAACCCAAGGCGCCTGGCACGCTTCGAGGCCGCGATTCAAGCCGCCGCTGTGGCCGAGGTCCTGGCCGTTCAACAAGAGGCGGATGCGGGGGGCGGCGGCGGCGACGGATTGGAGGTATTCGCGCGTGCCGTCCGTGCTGGCGTTGTCCACGATGACGAACTCGAAATCCAAAAACGTCTGTCCGAGAATGCTGGGCACGGTTTTTTGCACAAACGGCATGCCGTTGCGCACAGACATCAATACGGAAATTTTTGGCGGACGACTTGACATCAATTTTGAACCGAGCGCTTACCCGTCAGGGACATGGTCACAATAAGGCCGGCATCACGCAAGGGCGGCAATTTACGGGTCAACCTCCCCGCCTTTCTCAATGGATCACCGAAACGATAGACATCGGCCACGCGAAGACCCGCCGCACGGGCAACGCGAAAAAATTCCGCCGGTGTGCGCCAGTATCCCCAAAAGACCTGCTGGCGATTTCGATAACGACCCAAAGAGCGTTTGATGACTTCAACGACAAATTGGCGAATAGACAAGGTACTGGCGCAAAAAACGACGAGTTGCCCGTCGGCCGTCAACCAGCGCGCCGCCCGTGATAATAATTCGACGAACTCCTGCCGGTTCATCACGTAGTCAATGGTAAGCATGGTGATCAAATCGTACCGCTCAGCAGGAACGAGTTTTTCGAAATCTCCGACCAGGAACCCTGCGTTTGGGCACGACTGCCGCAATTCTTTCAATGAGTCCTCCTGACAATCGTGAAACGTCACTTTATGGCACTGCTCATACCAGACGCACTCGGCGCAGCCTTTGCCCGTGCCCAATGCCAGAATATGTGGTGGACGGCCGAGTTTCTTTTGCCAAGCGGAGATGATGTCCCGTTCAATGGCCTGCCCAAGTCTACGTTTCGCCTGCAACCAAAGGGGATCGATGGTCCCTGCACCCGAAGCGAGTGCGGCATAAAATTGCGCGTAAAATTCCGATGAAACTGGTTTCGTCGGATCTGAAAACGCTGCGGGCATCGTGGTTAAATCAATGCCGTGCCACATTTTTTGAAACATGCGCATTTCCATAATCAGAAGTGTAAATTAGACACTGACTGCTTTACGCACAACCTCAACCACGCGCTGTTGTTCTGCATCCGTCAATTCAACGTGCAATGGCAGGGTAAGCATCTGGGAATAAAGCTCTTCCGCGACTGGAAATCTAGCCTTGCCGCCGCCGTAGAAGGACAGCAGATGGTTGGGTTTGTAATGAATGCCGGACTCGATATTTTCCGCACGCAAGGCTTCACGAAGGGCGTCGCGTTTTCCTTCGGCGATGAACACAGGGAAGATATGAGGAACAACGTCGCCGTAACTGAGATTCAAGTGGCGCAGGTGCGGAATGCCGGCGAGCAATTTCACGTATTGGCGGGCGAGATGAACACGGCGCGGGGCGAATTCGGATTCGAGCCGGCTCAACTGGGCGCGACCGAGCGCGGCGAAGACGTTGCTCATGTGATAACGCCAGCCCTGGGCGGTCACGTCAAATTCCCAACTGCGCTGGCCGGAATAACGCTTCTCGGTGTCTTTCTCAACGCCCAGCAGACGGGCGTCTTTGATGCGATTGGCGACGGTGGCATCGGCAGTGACGACCGCGCCACCCTCCCCGCTCGTGATATTTTTGATGCCATCGAAGCTGAAGCAGACGACGTCACCGGTGGCACCAACACGCTGGCCCTGCCATTTTCCGCCGAAGGCATGGGCGGCATCTTCGATGACGCGGAGATTTTTCCATTTGGCGAGTTTGTAAATCTTATCCAGCTCACCCGGACCGCTGGCGTAGTGGACGGGCATGATGGCTTTGGTGCGCGGGGTGATGCGGTGTGCGGTGTCTTCAGGATCAAGGCAGCCGTGCTCGCGCATGACATCGCACGCGACGGGTGTTGCGCCGGTGGCAGAGATGGCCTGAAAACTGGCGACGAACGTGAGCGTGGGGACGAGCACTTCATCGCCGTGACCGATGCCGCAAGCCTGAATCGCGAGTTGCAGGGCGGCGGTGCCGGTGTTGACGCAGAGCACCTGACGATTGACACCGAGGTATTGAGCAAGTTCTTTTTCGAACGCCTCGACCTCTGCGCCCATGCCCAGCGCAGCGCGGCGGACGGCCTCGCTGACAGCAGCAATCTCCCTTTCGCCGGTGCTGGAGCGGGAAAGGCGGATGAGAGGTTTTGCGTTGGTACTCACAGGCTTACTTGTTCCACGCGTAGGGAATGGCCGGATCGTTCGCAGATTTGCGTTCCACTTCATGAGGGTCGTGAGGCAGTGAAGCGCAATTGGCGAGCATCGCGGGCGATTCTGAAACACCGATAAAGCCGGTCCACAAGCCGGGCGGCACAGTGACGAGATTATAATTTTCCGGGCCGAGAATAATTTCCTGGAAGCGTCCGTGGGTCTTGCTGCCGGGACGGTCATCGTAGATGACGAGCCGGGCCGCGCCCTGGATGACGGCGAGATTCAAAGTCATGCGCAGATGTTTTTTCCACGCCTTCACCGCGCCGGCGTTCACGATGGAAAAATAGATCTCACCGAAGTCGCGAAAGGCGGCGTCGGTGCGCTTGAGCATGTGCATGACCTTGCCGCGCTCATCGGGAATCTGTTTGAGCGGAGAGACGAGGACGTCGTGGATCATGGACGGAAGGATTTGGCGGCGCGCTCGTAGGCCTCGATCTGGCCGGTGGTAAGGTTCCACGCACCGGCTTTTTTCAGGCGATCGCGATACCAGAGGATGGTCTGTTCCACGCCGTCGTCAAAATGCCAGGTGGGCGACCAGCCGAGTTCCTGGTGTGCTTTGTCGCAGTTTAGATGCAGAAAACGCGCTTCGTGCAGGGCGCCGGGTTTCTTTTTGCCCATGATGGCCTTGCCGCTGCCCCACACTTTCAATGTTTTTTCCACCAGCTCGCGCACCGTGCGGTTGGATTCCTTAGTAGGGCCGAAATTCCATGCGCCACGAAAATATTTCCCATCGCGCGAACCGAGTTTTTGCGCGAGACGCAAATAACCGCTGAGGGGTTCGAGGACGTGCTGCCATGGGCGAGTGGCGATGGGGTTGCGGACGTTGATGGCCTCGCCTTTTTCGAGGGCGCGAATGCAATCGGGCACGATGCGGTCCTGCGACCAGTCGCCGCCGCCGATGACATTGCCGGCGCGAGCGGTCGCCGCAGCGAAATCCTTGCGTTGGAAGAAATACGATTCCTGGTAGGACGTGAAAACGAGTTCGGCACAGGCTTTGGAGGCGCTGTAGGAATCCGGCCCGCCGAGTTCGTCAATCTCGCGATAGCCCCAGGCCCATTCCTTATTGCGATAGCATTTGTCCGACGTGATGAACACGAGCGTGCGAACGGAGGGTGTATTGCGGATGGCTTCGAGCAAATTCACAGCGCCACCGACGTTGGTATCGAACGTGAGCTTCGGTTCAGCGTAGGAAAGGCGCACGAGCGGCTGGGCGGCGAGATGGAAAATGATTTCCGGTTTGGCTTTGGCGAGCGCGGCCTGGATCTGCTTGAAATCGCGCAGGTCGCCCTCGATATGGCGCATGCGTTTGGTGAGGCCGAGCACAGTGAAATGGTCGCGAGGTGTTTTCGGCGGCAGGGCGAAGCCGGTGACCTGCGCGCCCATCTGCCGGAGCCAGACAGAGAGCCAGGAACCTTTGAAACCGGTGTGGCCGGTGACAAAAACGCGTTTGTCCTTGAAAAAATTGTCGAACATCACGCCCAGATCTTCCACGGTGGATTGCCGCCCTGCCAGAGTTCTTCGAGGCGGGTGCGATCGCGCACGGTATCCATGCACTGCCAGAAATCGTCGTGCTTGTAGGCCATCAACTGGCCGTCGCGCGCGAGCCGTTCCAACGGCCCGGCTTCGAGAACGGTCTGGTCGCCGGAAAGATATTTGAAGACGCCGGGTTCGAAGACGAAGAAGCCGCCGTTGATCCAGCCGCCCTCGGTCTGTGGTTTTTCTTTGAAATTGCTGACACGGTTGCCGTCAAATTCCATGGTGCCGAAGCGCGCAGGCGGACGCACGGCGGTGACGGTGGCGAGCTTTTTGTGCGCGCGATGGAAGGCCAGCAGTTTCTTCAGGTCCACGTTGCAGACGCCGTCGCCGTAAGTGAGCATGAACGTTTTTTCCTTACGCATGATGGGTTCGAGGCGATGGAGGCGTCCCCCGGTGAGGGTGTTGTGGCCGGTATCCACAAGCTGGATCTTCCAATCCTCTTTGGGAGCGGAGGCGGACTTTATTTTTCCGGTGCCGAGATCCACGGACATGTCGGCGGCGAGCATGCGGTAGCGGAGGAAATAATCTTTAATGACCTCGCCTTTATAACCGAGGGCGACGATAAAGTCGTTGAAACCGCAGGCAGCGTAGCCGTTCATGATGTGCCAGAGGATAGGGAAGCCGCCGATTTCGACCATGGGTTTAGGACGAACGGTGGTTTCCTCGGCAAGGCGAGTGCCCAGACCGCCAGCGAGTAAGACGACTTTCACGTGGGGAATAAACCGAAGCGGAGCGGCTGGTTCAAGGTTAAACTCATAAGGGCCTGGGCGGAATGGCGTCCTGATGGCGCTGCCACCAGATGCCCGTAGGTTTGGCGACGGCGACTTCGGTACGGCGTTCCGGGTTCTTGAGCGTGTATAACGAATAGGAAAAGGGTTTCTCCCAATATAGTCCATTGGCCGCGGCCCGGATGCGGTGCATCTGCAATAGCGGCCAGCGAAGGGTGCGCGCCCAGGTGGGCGTCATGCGCACACTGAGGCGTTTTTCGCGAATGGCGTTGGGCTTAAGATTCATGTTGTCGCCCGTCTCGGTAAAAATGGAAGTGTAGCGCCGCAGGACGGCTATCTTGAGCCGCAAGTTTAACGCGTCTTTCATCCACATGGCATCACCGATATCGCGCCAGCGGGTGTCGAAATACAGGTTAAAATCCGTAAGGACGCGTTGGTGGATGAAAATGGAACTGGTCAGGGTGGGAGAGTAGGTCCACATCCAGAGCCGAAGCGGGATCAATGATTTGCGGCAGCAGATGAAGCCGCCTTTGTCGTCCACGATGACAGTGTCTGCCAGCACGATGTCGGTATCGGGATTTTGCTTAAAGGTTTCCTCGACCGCTTGGAGTGCGCCGGGCAGGTATTGTTCGTCGCAATTGAGGTAGGCGAGAATATCGCCGGAAGCGCGTTTGAAACCGCGGTTCACGGCGTCGTACATGCCGGAATCTTTTTCAACGAACGCCTTGACGCGTGGGTCTTTTACCAGCCAATCGAGCGTGCCATCGGTGGAACCGGGGTCCTGCACGATGTGTTCCAGTTCCACGCCCTGCTGGTCGGCGATGGATGCCACGCAGAGCTTTAGCCACGCTGATTGCTTGAAACTCGGAGTGATGATCGAAAACTTCACTGGCCTCATCCTGCCAGACCGGGCAACGGGGCGCGACTCGAAAAGGAATCAGGGCTTTTAACGGGCATATTCCGTTGAAATACGGGTTGTCAGGCGAGGGCGGGTCTAGCAGTATATGCGTTCCAGATGCAAAAGAAAATCTTAGTGGCGGGCGGAGGCGGATTCATCGGCGGCCACCTCGTTGCCGATCTGCTCAGCAAAGGACATAAAAACATCGTCTCAGTGGACATCAAGCCGTTCAAGGAGTGGTATCAACGTTTCCCCCAGGTGGAAAATCTCCAATTGGACCTGAGCCGCAAGGGTGCTTGTGAGCGCGCCGTGCGCGATGCGGACGTCATTTACAATCTGGCGGCGGACATGGGTGGCATGGGATTCATCGAGTTGAACAAGGGGCTGTGCATGCTGACCGTATTGATCAACACACACTTGTTGATGGCCGCGCGCGAGGCGGGCGCCAAACGGTTTTTCTACGCGTCATCCGCTTGTGTTTATGCGGCGGGCAAACAGACCGACCCCAAGGTAACGGGTTTGCGCGAGGCTGATGCGTATCCGGCGATGCCGGAGGACGGCTACGGCTGGGAAAAATTGTTCAGCGAACGCATGTGCCGGCATTTCACGGAAGATTTCAAGCTCACCACGCGCGTGGCGCGTTTCCATAACGTGTATGGCCCGGATGGCACGTACGAGGGCGGCCGCGAAAAAGCGCCGGCAGCCATCTGCCGGAAAGTCATCGCGGCAAAATTGTCCGGCAAACATGACATCGAGATCTGGGGTGATGGCAAGCAGACGCGCAGCTTCATGTATATCGATGATTGCATCAACGGCATCCATCGCATCATGAACAGTGCGAAGGTGACGTTTCCCATCAATCTCGGCAGCGCGGAAAAAGTATCCATCAACCAGCTCGTGGACATTGTGGAGGACATCGCGGGGATCAAATTGAAACGCCGCTACAATCTTTCTGCTCCCAAAGGGGTGAACGGCCGCAACAGCGACAACACGATCATCAAAAAAACGCTTGGCTGGGAACCCAACACGCCCCTGCGCAAAGGGATGGAAAAGACTTACAACTGGATCTACGAGCAGATGACGGGCAAGAAACCGGTTGCGGGCAAATCCTCACGCCGACGCTGAAGTGGTTGGAAGCCGGCTCTTCAGCAAAGCGGTCGGTTTTTCGGCGCGCCGGGTGACACGGTTGTCCGGACTGGCCATCGTGTAGATCGCATAATCGAACGGCTTCCGGAAGAATGCGCCGCGCATCGCCAACCGGAGACGGTTGTGGGCCGTGATGGGATATTTGAGAGGGCCTACCCAGCGTGGAGCCATCTGCATCTTCAATTCATTTTCCCTCACCGCATTGGGTTTTTGGCTCATGTTAGCGCCGGTCCAGGCGAACACGGAAGTGAAACGCGGCAGGACGGCCACGCGCAACTTGCGAACTATCTCGCGCACAAAAAAGAAATCGCCGACGTCGCGCCATTTGGTGTCGAACGTGATGCCGGCGCGTTCCATGGATTGCCGCCGCATGAAAATGGCGCACGTCAGAACGGGAAAGGATATCCACATCAGGGGATCGATGGGTTTGAGGGCACAACGATGGCAGATGTAATCTCCATTTGCATCCGTCACGATGGTGTCGGCGAAGGCGACGTCCACGTTCGGATTTTTCTGAAAAAATTCTTCGACGGTTTTTAATGCCCCGGGAAGATATTGTTCATCGCAGTTCAGATAGGCGATGATATCGCCAGAAGCCTTGCGCCAACCCCGATTGACGGCGTCGTACATGCCGGAATCTATTTCAACGAACGCCTTGACGCGTGATTGGGTCGCGAGCCATTCCTGCGTACCGTCGGTGGAACAGGCGTCCTGGACGATGTATTCCCACCCGGCGTCCGACTGGTCCGCGATGGAGGCGGCACAGAGTTTCAACCACGACAACTGGTTGAAACTGGGCGTGACGATGGAAAACTTCACGGACACAGAGTGCCAAGAGCACGCGTGAAGGGCGAGTTGGAAAAGCACCAGGCACCAACAGCCAAGCTCCAGAAACTCCAAATACCAATCATCAATTTGGGTTTCGAGTTTCCAGCGCCAACAAAAAGAGTTTCCGTTCCAACCCTCCGGCGAAACCGCACAGGCTACCGTTTTTGCCCAACACACGATGACAGGGAACGATGATGGCAATTGGGTTTCGGCCAGTGGTCGTCCCGGCGGCGCGAATGGCCCGGGGCGAACCGGCGCCTTTGGCTAGATGGGTATAGCTGACGGTTTTACCAAAGGGGATCTGCGCGATCTGGTTCCAGATGCTTTCCTGGAACTCTGTGCCGCTCAGACGCACTGGGACAGAAAATTTGGTCCGCTTGCCTGCGAAATATTCCTCGAGCTGTTTCGCAGCCTGTTGCAGGACCATGTTCTTTGCGTTGAGCTTCCAGTCTTTACTGGCGGCAGGGGTGTGGCCGCAACCAACAAAATAAAGGCCGGTCAGCGCGGAAGCGTCGGCGGCGAGCATAAGGTCGTCGACAGGGCTCTTGATGATGCAATATTCATTCATGTTTCCAAATTAGCGGGAACTGGACGGGTTGCTCGCCATATTCGGACATGGAATTGAAAAATAATCCGATGTCCGAAAATGGCGAGATTTGCCGCGCACCCGGTGTATGTTGGTTGGATGAAACAGGACAGCAAAGCATCTTATAAAGCGCTCATCACCCGCGACGCGCGCTTTGACGGCCTCTTTTTCGTGGGCGTAACGTCCACTGGCATTTATTGCCGCCCGATCTGCCCCACGAAACCGCCGAGGGAAAAGAATTGCCGCTTCTACAACAGCGCGCAGGAAGCCGAGCAAGCGGGGTTTCGTCCATGCCTGCGATGCCGTCCCGAGTTGGCCCCCGGCAACGCGCCCGTGGATGCATCGCAACGCATTGCGCATCTCATCGTCCAACGTATCGAGGAAGGGGTGGCGGATGAGACGAGCGCGTTGGAAGCGATTGCAGGTGAGTTCGAACTGAGCTCGCGGCAGATACGGCGCATCATCCAGAAAGAATTGGGCGTGCCGCCGATCCAGTTGATTTTGACCCGGCGATTATTACTCGCGAAACAGTTGCTTACCGAAACAAAGCTGCCGGTCACCGAGATCGCCTTCGCCAGTGGCTTTGCAAGCCTGCGCCGTTTCAATGACGCATTCACCACGCGTTATAAAATGCCGCCGACCCGCTTGCGCAAGAAGGCGGCGGAGGACACCATTACCCTGCATGACGCGGGTACATCCACGTTGCACCTCTCCTATCGGCCACCGTATGATTGGGCGGGGATATTGGCGTTTCTCAAGGCGCGTGAGTTGAAAGGCGTGGAATGGGTGAATATTGGTACAAATTCCGCAATAGTCAGTCCCGCTAACGCGGGAGACACCCCTCACCCGCGTCCCGCTTTGCGGGCCGCACCCTCTCCCATAAATGGGCGAGGGCATATGCGGAAATTGTATCACGAAGAAGATTTTTATGCGCGTACGGTGCAATTGGCGCAACACAAAGGCTGGATAAAAGTGACGCAATCAAAGAAGAAGCATGGGTTGCTGCTGGAATTCACGCACAGCCTCGCGCCGGTCCTCCCTGCCCTGCTGAATCGCGTGCGCGATCTATTTGACCTGAATGCGCGGCCGGAAATCATCGCCAAACATCTCGCGCGGGACAGCGTGTTGCGTCCGTTGGTGAAAGCGAACCCGGGCCTGCGGGTGCCCGGTGCGTTCAACGGCTTTGAGCTGGGCCTGCGCGCGATTCTTGGCCAGCAGGTCACGGTGAAATCGGCGACGACCGTCGCAGGCCGGCTCGTCACCGCGTTTGGCGAACCGATTGTGACGCCGTTCCCGGAACTGAATCGGCTGACGCCCGCGCCGGAGAAGGTTGCGCGGGTGGATTGCGATAGACTGGCGCGGCTCGGCATCATCCGTTCGCGGTGCAATAGCATCATTGGCTTCGCGCGGGCACAGGTATCCGGCGAACTCTCGCTCGATAGCGGCAATCATCACAATCCGGAGGCCACGATTGAGCGATTGGCCGAATTGCCGGGCATCGGACAATGGACGGCAAATTATATCGCGATGCGCGCGTTGCGCTGGCCGGATGCGTTTCCGAAGGAAGACATCGCCGTGCGGAATAATCTGGGAGGGGTGGCAGCAAAACAGGCGGAGCAGATGTCGCAAGCATGGCGGCCCTGGCGGAGTTATGCGGTGCTTCATATCTGGAGAAAGCTCGCAGTTCAGAAACGGTGACCTTGACGCATCAGTGTTATTGCCGGACTCTGGCAGGCTCAATTAATGAACGATGTCCTCATTCACGCCAGCAAGTTGACGCGGCGTTATAAGGTGGGCAAGGCGGTCGTGGCCGCGTTATCGGAGGTGGAACTCACGGTGCCGTCCGGCGAATTCACGGCGCTCGTCGGGCCATCCGGCTCCGGCAAATCGACACTGCTCAATCTCATCGGCGGACTGGACCGCCCGAGCAGCGGGGAGATCCGCGTGAACGGTCTCTCGCTCGGAGCTGCTATCGAACCGGAGCTGGTGCGTTATCGCCGCGAGCGTGTGGGCTTCATCTTTCAAAGTTTCAACCTGCTGCCAACGTACACCGCGCTGGAGAACGTGGAGGCGCCGCTGATGCTGGCCGAAATGCCCCGGAACAAACGCCGCGAACGCGCGACGGAACTGCTCGTATCCGTCGGCCTCGGGGAGCGAATCCTTCACAAGCCGAATGAACTTTCTGGCGGCGAGAAACAGCGGGTGGCCATCGCGCGAGCCTTGGCGAACCGTCCCCTGCTCCTGCTGGCAGACGAACCCACTGGGAATCTTGATTCCAGGACCGGCGCGGCGGTCCTCGCGTTGTTGTGCGACCTGCTCAAGTCGCAGGGCGTGACAATGATCATGGTGACGCATGACCCGGAAGTGGCAGCGCTGGCGCATCGCATCATCCATTTGCGCGATGGGAGCATCCAGCGCATCGAGAGCAAGGGGCCGACAGCATGATCTGCTTTATGAATCGGACGGAAAGACACGAGCAATTGAACCCCTTTCCCATGGATGATGGAACGCATTGGGCAAGCAGTCGGTCATTGGATGCTGGTTTCCCCCTCACCCCTGCCCTCTCCCTTGGGGAGAGGGAGAATCGCTCGCAGGTGCCAGTGAGGTGGGGAGAGCGCATCGGTTCAGGGATCCAAAGCGCGAAAACTCCTTTCGACAAAATCTCGCCCCGCTTAGGCGGGGCGAGGGGACGGCACGGGATGTCGTCGTTTCTACAAAGCACATCATGACGCTCCAGGACCAGATCCGCACGGCGGTGTCCAATGTGGGCCGGCGCAAATTGCGTTCGGCGCTCGCGTCATTGGGCGTGGTGGTCGGCACGTTGACGATTGTCATCATGGTTTCGCTGGCGAGCGGCGTGCGGCGGCAGATCAATCATCAATTTGAGTCCATCGGGTTGGACCGCCTCACGGTGACGCCGCCTGGTGACCAGCGGGGCCGGTTCGATTTTTCCAGCTTCGCGAATCTGTTTGGATCAAAGCCAAAAAAAATCATCACCGCGCAGGATGTCAGCCGCTGGAAGCAACAGCCCGGCGTCACGCAGGTCATTCCCGAAGTGAATCTGCCCAGCGCGGTGGGGCTGGAATTGAACTGGAACGGCACCAACCAGGCCGTGCGAATGATCGGGCCGGAACAAGGACGAGGAAATCCTTTCGGACCGGTGCCGGAGCCCGTGGCCGGTTCGCTGACACTGCCGGAATCCGGCGGCATCGTTTTGAGCGAGGCCACTGCGCAAAGTCTCGGCATCAAGAGTAACGACTTCGCGGGCGTCATCGGACATACAGTAGAAACCGTTTTGCGTACTTCGCGCGGTGAGACGCAGAGTTATCCGCTGCGCGTGACAGGCATTTCGCAGGAGCGCTCGCGGTATATCCAGGTTTCCATCACTGACCGCATCGCGATGAAGAACTGGTGGTTCAACTCCACGAACTTGCTGGAGCGCGACGGGTACGATTCGGTGACCATTCGTTCGGCGGACGTGAGCCGCGCGAGCGCGTTGACGACGCAGATCAAGTCGGAAGGGTTTCAGGTGCAATCGCTGGAGCTCTTTATGCAGGTGGCCAACAAAGTGGTGACGGTCATCACGGTGATGTTCACGCTCATCGGCAGCATCGCGCTGCTGGTGGCCACCATCGGCATCGCCAACACCATGGTGATGGCCATCTACGAACGCACACGGGAGATCGGCATCCTCAAAGCCATGGGCGCCTCGCGCGGCGAAATCCGGCAGATGTTCATGATTGAAGCGGGCTTCATCGGATTCATCGGCGGTGTGGTGGGATTATTCCTTGGCTGGCTGGTGGGTGTGGGCATGAACCAGGTCATCCCGATCTATCTGCGGCATCAGAACCTTCCTGTGCGCGGCAATTTCTTTGTCGTGACGCTGATGCTGGCGCTGGGGGTGATTGTCTTTGCGACGTTTATCGGGCTGGTGGCGGGCGTGTTACCAGCGCAACGGGCGGCGAAGCTGGATCCGTTAGAGGCGTTGAGACATGAGTAACAAAACAACCAAGCTCCAACATCAAGAGAATATCCAAGCACCAAGATCCAATGCCGGGAAATGACGAATGGAATGCGGATGGCTCGGATAATTGTTCCGGGATATTTAAAATATTTGTCACGTTTTAGCGGGTCGGAGCCACTATAAGTAGATGCCGGTGGAAATTTCATAGTCGAAAAAGCGGACCCAAGTATCCATTATGCCAGCCATGCGACGAACCAACCTGAGAAGTGCGTTCACGTTGATCGAACTGCTGGTGGTCATCGCCGTCATCGCGATCCTGGCGGCGTTGCTGTTGCCCGCGCTGGCGGCATCCAAACGAAAGGCGCTGCTGATAAACTGTGTCTCGAATTACAAGCAGATCGGCATGGCCTTGAAGATGTACGTGGATGATAGCCAGGACTCGCTGCCGCCCGGCCCATCGCCTGACAATCCTGATGCGCCGGCTGCGCTGGACCTGAACGAATCGCCCAATTACAACCATAGCTCACCGGAATATAAAAAATATCTGCCGTACTACCTGGCAGCGGACCTTTCATTACCCTCGCCCGAACAGGTCGGCGACAATGCCACGAATACGGCCAAGGTTTTTATCTGCCCCGCCTACCTGAAAAATGTGCCAGGAAACAGCTACTCGCATTACGATCCGCAAGCGGACAACTTTGCGCATGTGTTCAGCTATTCGGTCTCGGTGACTTACAATGACCCGATGTCAAAACTGCCGGGTTATCCCTTCGGCAAGACGAGCCTGGGACAGGAGCCGATGAAGATTTCGCAGATTGCGGCCGCGTTGCCGTTGAGCGATGCGTGGGCGGTGGCGGATTTTGATTGGGCCGCGGTAGGCGGGTCGGCGGATTCGATCCCGTTTTCGCTGGGAGACAACAAATATCCATATATGGCCATCAATCCGTCTCACCAGGCCGTCCGCAATTTCCTTTATTTCGACATGCACGTGGGGACCAGAAAAGTCACCGGCAACGGGGATGATTTTTGATTGAGGGGGTGATGCGGCATGTCTGTATAGGATGAAGGCGAGGCGCACTCTCAAGTGCTACCGGGCTTTCCTATTCAGCCCCGAATGGGGCTTTCGGTTGGGCTTCGTGAAGTCTCGGATTTTTAACCTTTTATATTGACAAGTAAAAGTTTAAATGGCATAAGTTATGGAGTTCTTTGACATTTTTTAGACATAAGACCGATTCAATATAAAAATATTTTGCGTTGTGGGACAATTGGAAAATCGGGACTGGAAGCGAGACGGGGTTGAGCTTGAGTTTAGGTAAATTTAGGTTCGTTTTTTTATTTTGGGATTAAGGACGTTAAGGGACGCAAAGGGCCAAAGGGGCGACGGTCGCAGACCGCCGCTACAGGGGAAATGGTCAATCCGAGTCAATCCGACCTAATCCAAGCAAAAATGAAACAGTCAAGGGACGAGAGCAGGGAATGGGAAGGTTGGCGCGGGACGCACCAGCCAACCCGCAAGACGCAGGTGCTACACGATGGCGGGGGGTGAATCCGACCGAATCCGACCAATTCAAGGGAGTGACAAGGGACGTATTCCCAAAGGCTATGGATTGATCAATTGGAAATACAGGCTTCCAGAAGTCCGGGGGACAGTCACCTGATTGATTCCATTGACCACGTTGATGGCATTCGTATTGGGGACCCAGTTGGAAGTGACGGGATCAGGACTTTGAAGGAGGCGGAAGACGCTTTCCGAAACCGGCCAGGACAGCGCGACCCCATCGGCCGTGGGTTGAATGTTCAGCACCGGCGGCGGATTGTTGGTAATGGTAACCGTCCCGCAATCGGTTGCGCCCGGAAAGCCCGGATAAAAACCGGCCTGGACGTAATAATTGCCAGCGCTGTTCGCCGCCCACATGCAGTAAGTGCCGGGGCCATCGGCCCATATATTGAGCTCGTAACCCAGACTGTTGGTGAACAATAAACCGCCGTTAGCAGTCAGAAACGGATCGGAACTGAGATACACCATGTTATCGTAATTGAAATAACCCATGGGTGATAAACCTGCACCGGGTGCGGACGGGGTTCCGCTGATCAAGGTCCAGCTACCCGATGCCAGTCCTTTGGTCACAACGAAGTCGCCATTGACGGCGTAGCCGTTTTGGACATCCAAAACTCCGGAGCCGGCATTATTGCCCCCGTCATCGAAAGCAATGCACTTGAGGGCGGCACTGGCCTGAGGTGTGACACTCAAGACGAGAGCGGCCAGCGTCATCAGGTTAAACATTGTCCGAGAATCCAGTAACAATGCGGCGATATGTTTTTTGGCAATGGTTGCAGGCTTCATATTGATTCGAATTTTTATCCCTGTCTGCCCGACCCAACAATTAGTTGAATTAATTGATTTAGCACTTGGCGAGCCACTCGGCTAATGTTGCCGCACTGGGACGGGATTTAAGGGAAAAAATGTCCGTATTATTGGCGAATGGGGCAAATAATGCCCCGGCAGATGCCCAATTGCATGACAGAGTGCCAACAAAGTGGACAGCAGGAAGAATGGGATTATTAGCAGCCGACTGGGCTAAAACCAAAGCGGGAAATAACTTCCCGTTTAAGAAACGGACCGAGATAGATCGCCACGAGCGTCGTCTCCAACGAAGTTGGTTATCTATCTATTCCTGCCCGCCGTGCTGGCGGAGGAGTGCGACCACATTGGTGTTATTCTTTAACACGGCCCAGTGTAAGGGAGTGAACTTGAGATTGTCGCGGGCGTTTACAGCGGCCTGGCTGAGAAGCAGGGATAACGCTACGTCCTGGAAGCCTTCCTGCGCAGCGATGTGCAACGGGGTCTGGCCGGCATTATCGACGGCATTCACATTGGCGCCGGCGAGGAGCAACAGGTCCGCGGCTCCTTTTTTTCCTTTCTTCGCCGCGAAGTGCAATGGTGTCTGGCCATATTTGTTCCAGGTTCTGACGTTGGCGCCGCGAGTGAGAAGTAATTTGATGACGCCGGTGGTGCCATCCATCGCCGCTCCCATCAAAGGGGTATTGCCATTGGCATCGCGGGCATCGACCACGGCGTTGTTGGTGAGCAACAATCCCACCACGTCAACATTTCCCGCCGATGCGGCAAACCACAAAGGGGTCTCGCCAAGCTGGTTGGTGACGTTGATGCCAGCGCGATTGGTGAGGAGAAATTCCACCACGTCCGGATGGCCATTGGCGGCGGCCCAGAGCAAGGGCGTCATGCCGATCTCGTCCCGGCTGAAAACCAGGTCGGAGTTGCTTGTGACGAGCGCCTGGACCCTGGCGAGGTTGCCGGTCGTGACGGCGTCGCGGATATCGTCGCCGAAGACGAGGGTGCCGCACAGTAACAAAGCCAGCAGCGCGGTGGCCACCCGGAAGACGGGAAAGTGATGGCGGCGTTGCGGAAAAGAAATTGTGTGCATCATGACTCCTACATGGCTACTAAGCCGATTGAGGGGGAAGGTCAAGGGGAATGGGCGATGGCGGAATTGGGAATTGCGCACTTCCTGCGCGGACGGCGCAGCGCCGTCCCTCCCAAGGCAAGGCTTGAAGTCCACGGTCAGGTAACGCAGGCTTTATGCAGTGAAAGTCGCATTGGCGCAAATCAACACGACGGTGGGCGACCTCGCGGGTAACGAGGCGCTCATCCGTGCGGCCTATGCCCGCGCCAGCGAGGCGGGGGCGGACCTGGTGCTGCTGCCGGAACTGGCGACGACAGGGTATCCGCCGCGGGACCTGTTGCTGAAATCGGGGTTCGTCCAAAAGAACCTGGAGATGTTGGACCGATTGGCAGAGGCGACTGGCAAGACGGCGCTGGTGGTGGGTTACGTGGGGCACAGTGAGAGGAAGCCGGGGCGTGATTTCACTAATGCGGTGGCATTGGCGCAGCATGGCAGGATTGTCACGACACGGGTGAAGACGTTGTTGCCAACGTATGATGTGTTCGATGAGGACAGGTATTTTGAGCCGGCGACGGCGAATCTGCCGGCGGAGTTCGGGGGCCTAAAGCTCGGGCTGACCATCTGCGAGGATGTGTGGAACGACGAGGATTTCTGGCGGGACACGCGGCGATATCGGCGCAACCCGGCGGTGGAACTGGCGGATGGCGGGGCGAAGCTGCTGTTGAACGTGTCGGCATCGCCGTGGCACCTGGGGAAAAATAAATTGCGCCGCGAGATGCTGGCGAACCTCGCCGCCAAAACAAAATGTCCGCTGGTGTATTGCAACCTGGTGGGCGGGAACGACGAATTGATCTTCGATGGGGGGAGCCTGGTTTTCAATGCAAAGGGCGAACTGCTGGCGGAGGGGAAAATTTTTGCGGAGGATTTTTTGGTGGTGGATCTGGACGCGGCAAAACCGATACAGCACAAGCCGATTGTGGACGAGGAGAAATTGTTCAAGGCACTGGGGCTGGGCTTGCGTGATTACGTGCACAAGTGCGGGTTCAAGTCGGTGGTGCTGGGGTTGAGCGGAGGTATCGATTCGGCGCTGACGGCGGTGATCGCAGTGGAGGCCTTGGGGGGTGAGAACGTGCGCGGGGTTTCGTTGCCATCGGAATTTTCATCGGAAGGCAGCCTCGATGACGCGCGGGTCCTCGCGAAGAATCTGGGCATCCAGTACGACGTGGTACCGATCCAGCCGATGTTTGTCTCGGCGAAGGCACAGTTGAAGGAGGTCTTCCGCGGGCGCCCGGAGGATACGGCAGAGGAAAATATCCAGGCGCGATTGCGCGCGGTGATCTTGATGGGGATGTCGAACAAGTTCGGCTCGCTGCTGTTAACGACGGGGAACAAGAGCGAGCTGGCGGTGGGTTATTGCACGCTGTATGGCGACATGAGCGGCGGTCTGGCGGTGATCAGCGATGTGCCCAAGACGATGGTGTATCGGCTCGCGAAGTGGATCAATCGCGAGCGGGAAATCATCCCGGCGGCGTCCATCACAAAGGTGCCGTCGGCAGAATTGCGGCCAAATCAATGCGACCAGGATTCGCTGCCGCCGTATGAAGTGCTGGATGCGATATTGAATGCATATGTGGTGGAAGGAAAATCGGTAAAAGAAATGATCGAGGGGGGATTTGATGAGGCGGCGGTGACGCGCATCGTGCGATTGATCGATTTCAACGAATACAAACGCCGGCAGGCGGCGCCGGGCTTGAAGGTGACGAGCAAGGCGTTCGGCGTAGGACGCCGGGTTCCCATCGCGCAGCGGTACAAAGAGATCTAGGCACCCGGCTTTTTATCGTGTCCGTTGCATTCCTTCACCCACTCGAGCGCCTTTCGTTCGTCGCGAAAGACTTCGAATTCGACCGAACCGTTTCCGGCGTAGGCGGTGAACATCCGATACAAGCCGAACATCACATCAGTCTCCACCAGCAGGGCGCGCCGGGTTGATCGCACGACTTTGGGATGTGCGGTCACGAAGCCGGCGATTTGCTGGATCTCTTCGGTGGTGATGTGGGTGGTAGCTCTGCGCATATCGATGATGCCGGGGAGCGTGGGTTGGTGATCTTTTTGGGAGGCCACCCGCATGAGGTCGGCGCGGACTTCCGCCACAGTGATCTCGCCGGTAACGGTCGCGTAAACGATGTGCTTAGCTGCGTCTATCGTCCTTGATATCTGCATAGGGTTTACCGCAACGATTCTTAAACTGTTCAACGACAACTGCAAGTGGAGTTTTAAATAATTTGAAGATCAAATTCCGCGGGCCTCGGCGAAACGCGCGGGAAGCGGCGCTTCGGATTCGATGCTGCGGATGGCAGTGGCCAGGGCATCAAGATGACATTCAACGGTGAAGTTCTTGAGGAAATGCTGGCGGGTGAGTTCGAAGCCGTTCTCCAAAATCTCCCCCCCGGCCAGGCGCACGAGAACATCGCAAATCTGTTGGGGCTGGTGGGTCTCGACCAGCGTGGGGTAGCCGTCCGGAAACATTTCCGACAGGGAGCGCCAGCGGGTGGTGATGATGGGCAGGCCAAAGGCCATGGCCTCGATCAAATTCACGGGCTGGTTTTCATTGCGGTAAAAAGTGGGGAAACAAAGAACGTCCGCGTCGCACAGCGCCTGGGTTTTCCGGTCGCCGGCGGCGAAACCGACGTACCTGACCACATGGGAGATGGCCGGGTCTTCCAGAAGTTTATCAAAGGCGGCTTTTTCGGATTTGCTGACGAAATTTCCGGCGATGGCAAGGCGGATGGAAATGGGCGAGCCCTGCGCGACGAGCCGCTGGTTGGCCAGCACGACACCGTCCAAGGCATCGAACAAACCTTTGTCGGCGGTGCAATGCGCGAGATAGAGCACGCGGAAAACGTGCGGGTCATCACCGGCGGCCTCCGATTCGGGTTTGGACAATGACTGGCCGGCCAGGATTTTTTTCCGCGCCTCCACGCGGGCACGTCGCCGCGCGAGCAAGCTGGTGTCAAAATTCGGGCAGGGGTCTGGAATGCCGTTGCTGACGATCTTGATGCGTTGGGGGAAAAGTTTTTCGGCATCGGCGCGGTTGTAGTTGGAAAGGACGATGCTGAGGTCGACGTTTTTCAAAAACCGGTAAGTGGCGGCGCGATGGCGGATCTCCACGGAAGTTTCGAGCCATTTGGCGAGCCCGGCGGCGTGCCAGTGCAGGACCATGTGTTTGAAGAACGGCCGGCACAGCGCAAAGACAAGCCAGTCGCGATAGAGCGCGGATTTTTTGCCGGGAGCAGGAATGTAATAGAACGTGGTGACTCCATAACGAAAACGGCACCAGATGGCCTGGGCGCAATAGCCCAGCATCAAGAGGAATTTGCCGAACCGGAAATCGCCGATGTCCTGGAGATGTTTCGAGACGCGGGCATTCACATGGTAACATTTGATGCCGTATTTGTTCAGGGCGACCTCCTTTTTGCGGTTGTCGCCGCCAAAGCCGGTCAACATGACCTGGACCATGTAACTCTGGCCGTGATGCGGCGGGGGCGTGTGGGCGAAGACCAGAAGTTTCATGCTAAGCGCGTGGCACGGTAACAACAAAGCGGCAGGGGACAAAGTGAATTGTGCGAGGCGCACGTTTGGACTGGACAAAAGGCTAATTGATTTATAAACTACCCGCATTACTCGTTTTTAATGCGGGTAGTTTCTGTTTTTAGATCTTAAATCTGTCGCCTCCGCGTCGATGCAACAAGCAATTCTCTCGTCTGCGGGCAGGCTTGAGTTCTCAAATCCACGACGGGCCCTTTCCCTGCCCTCTCGGTGTTCACGCCATATCAAGACACCAGAAAAAATCCGTGATTTGGCGGTTTGGATTCGTTAGCCTATGGGGATAATGAAAGTGTTGATAACCGGCTCCAGCGGATTGATCGGGTCAGAAGCCGTCAGCCATTACGACCGGGAAGGCTGGGAAGTACACGGGATAGACAACAACATGCGGCGGGAATTTTTTGGGCCGCAGGGGGACACGCGCTGGAACCTGGAACGCCTGCGCAAGGCGACACGCCATTTTCAACACCACGAACTGGACATCCGGGACCGGGAAAAGATCCTCGACCTGTTCAAGCAGGAGAAATTCGATGTCATCATCCATTGCGCGGCGCAACCGTCGCATGACAAGGCGAAGGAAATACCGTTCGCAGATTTTGACGTGAACGCGGTAGGCACGTTGAACCTGCTGGAGGCGACGCGGCAATCGCGGCCAGACGCGGTGTTCATCTTCATGTCCACGAACAAAGTGTACGGCGACGCGCCGAATGAATTGCCGTTGAAGGAATTGCCGACGCGCTGGGATTATGCGCGGAAGGAGGATTTTAACGGCATCCGCGAGGATTGCCGGATCGACCGGACGTTGCACAGTCTGTTCGGAGCGAGCAAAACGGCGGCGGATGTGGTGGCGCAGGAATATGGAAAATATTTTGGGATGAACGTGGGGGTTTTTCGCGGCGGCTGTTTGACGGGCGAACATCATTCCGGCGTGGCATTACATGGATTTCTTTCGTACCTCGTCAAAGTGGCGAAAGCGGGCGAGAAGTACACCATCATCGGTTACAAGGGCAAACAGGTGCGCGACCAGATCCACAGTGTGGACGTACTGGGCGCGTTCGCGGAGTTCACGAAAAATCCGCGGCCGGGCGAAGTCTATAACCTGGGCGGCGGGCGCGAGAACAGCGCGTCCATTTTGGAATGCATCACGAAGATCGAGGCGTTGCTTGGCAAGAAAGTGAATTGGACGTATGAAGAAAAGGCACGTTCCGGCGATCATATCTGTTACATCAGTGATCTGTCCAAGTTGAGAGCGCATTTTCCGAATTGGAAGCTCACACGTTCGCTCGACCAGATCGTCGAAAAAATGGTCGGGACACAGTTTTGATGTGATGAATCCCACCGTTGGCCACGTACTGGGCACGCCACTGATGTTGACGGATTACGACCAGCTTGCTGCCCAATGCCGCGAATGGGCGCGCAGCGGACAACCCGTGGCGCTGGAATTTGCGAACACCCATATCGTCACGATGCGGCGACACGATCCGCCGTTCAAAGTGGTGACGGATTCCTACGATTATTTCCTGCCGGACGGCATGCCCTTAATATGGGTTTTAAACTTCAAAGGAGCGGGGCTGCGGGACCGCGTCTATGGGCCGACCTTTATGAAAAAATTCCTGGCGGAGCAAAAAGGGGGGTTGACCCACTACCTGTTGGGCGGGTCGGAGGAATGCGGCAGGAGATTGAAGGAGATTTTCGGGAAGTTGAATCCGGAAGCGAAGTTTGTGGGGAGCAACCACGGGCGGTGCGGGGCGGACGGGATCCTGGCAGGCGCGGCGGAGGGCGAGGTGATCGAGGAGATCAACCGGGTTTCGCCGGATTTCATCTGGGTGGGGCTCGGCACACCGAAGCAGCAGGCGTGGATACACCAACATAAAGCGCAGCTCAAACGCGGGGTCCTGTTGGGGGTTGGTTTTGCGTTTGATGCGAATGCGGGGACGAAACCGGATGCGCCGCTGTGGATGCAGCGGTGGGGGCTGACCTGGGTGCACCGGCTGGCGAGTGAACCGCGGCGGCTGGGACCGCGGTACTTCAAATACAATTTCCTCTATTTGTTTTATCTTTTACGGGATGGATTGTTCGGCGGACCATCAGGACGCGGCCCGGCAACGCCAATTCCGGCGAAATGAGGGTCGAATTTGATTGAGCAAAGTGCGGCACATTGGTATCCAATAGACTCGAATCATTGTGGAATCTGAAAATCAACAGAACGACATCGGCATATTGGACGAATTTCAAAACGATTTCGTCAAGTGCTGGCACCGGTTGCCGAACAAATATTTCTTTTTCGCCCTGTTGCTCGCGTGGCTGGCGTTGTTTCAATTCCTCGGAAACTCGACCTTTGGCTATATTGATACGCCGTCGCTGTTCCGGTGGATGATGGGCGCGTATACCAGTCCCAACGGCGATGACGGGCACGGCCCGCTGGTGCCGCTGGTGGTGCTGGGATTATTCTGGTGGAAACGGAATGAATTGCTTTCGCTCAGGCTCCAGCTCTGGTGGCCGGCGCTGGTTTTGGTCATCTTGGGCCTGCTGCTGCATGCGGGCGGTTATGTCCTGCAGGAACAACACATCTCCATCGTGGGATTCTTTGTGGGGTTGTATGGTTTGACCGGGCTGGCGTGGGGAGTCCGCTGGTTGCGGGTCAGTTTTTTTCCTTTTTTCCTGTTCATCTTCTGCGTTCCCCTGGGTGGCCAGGGGCAAATCATCACCATGCCGCTGCGGTTGCTGGTGGCAAAAATAGTGACTTTTATCGCGCACCTGGGGATTGCGCCGAATCTGGTGCGCGACGGGGTGCAACTGTCCGATCCAGTCCATCACTTCAGTTATGAAATTGCGGCGGCGTGCAGCGGTATCCGCAGCCTGGCGACGTTGCTGGCGCTGACAACGGTTTACGGAACGATTGTGTTCAAGACGACGTGGCAGCGGGCGGTGATGGTGCTTGCGGCTGCGCCCCTGGCGGTGTTCTGCAATGTGACGCGGCTCACCTTCACGGTGATAGTGGCGACCATCGGTGGCCAAGACGCGGGCAAGGCAGTGGAAACCAATGCCGGATATGTGACGTTTGGCGTGGCCATTGTCTGCGTGCTCTACATCGCAAAATGGCTGCACAAAGCTGATCCGGAAGAACCGGCGGATAAGCCAGCGGAGGCAGTGCTATGACCCGGCAAAAATGCATAGCGCTGGGGGTTGTATTCGCGCTGGTTGGTGTGACGGCATTTTATCTGCACGGATGGGGGCTGCATCAAAGGCTGGGCCAGCCGGGCATCCGAGCCACGCCCACCGCCGACGGCATCGTGATGGACATCCAATTGCCGATCGATGTGCCGGGCTACACTTCAGAATTTCTGTCGCAATCCGGGACCGTCACGAACATGCTGCCGAAAGATACCAGCCTGGCCGCACGGCGATATGATTCGGCAGATCGTTTTCAAGAGGATTCGTCAGATCATTTTTGGGTGCAGCTTAACGCGGTGCTGATGGGGAAAGACCGTACGAGCATCCATAAACCGGAATATTGCCTTCCGGGACAGGGTTGGGAGATCGTCAAGCGGGAGCCGATGCCCATTTCCATGACCGGCCCGCCGGCGTATGACCTGCCGGCGATGAAATGGACCTTAAGCAAGATGTATACGGACCCGCAGGGCCATACCTTTCCGATCGAGGGAATTTATGTGTTTTGGTTCACGGCAGACAACAAACTGACCGACAGCCATAGTGAACGATTGTGGTGGATGTGGCGCGACCTGCTGAAGACAGGCGTGCTGGAACGGTGGGCCTACATCAGTTATTTCACAGCATTTTTGCCGAAAAATGAGGCGAACGCCGCGGAGCACATGAAACAATTTGTGTCGACCTCGGCGCCGCAATTTCAATTGCCACCGAAAACGGATGACCGGACGGTGGCAGCGCGGTGAGAAAATACGAAGGGCGACAGCGGTTTATACTGATTGCGCAGACAATCGTTATTTGTTAGTTCAGGAAGTTAATTTGGGAAGACCCATAGATGTTAAGGCGTGATAAACAGATGCGGATGCAGATGCACCAATTGGTGGATGCCTGCCTTTTCGCGGTCAGTTTCTGGCTTGCCTTCGAATTGCGAACGGACGTGCGCGTGGCGTTTCACCTGCATTTGGATCCGGTCACCCAGCCCTTTGATCACTACGCCTGGCTTTTACTGATCGTGATACCCCTCGCGCCGCTGGTCCTGGAAGGGCAAAGATTTTACGAACACCCGATCCTCGGTTCACGCCGGGCGATGATCTGGCCCCTTTTCAAGAGTTGCGTCATCATTTCTCTCTCCGTCCTGCTGGCCTTGTTTCTATTCCGGATGGTCGCGGGAATGCCGCGATTCATACCGCTTTGGTTCGGCGGGATTTCGTTCGTACTGGTATTCCTGAAAGAAGAAGTCGTGCGCGCCGTCTTGCGGACCAACATGGCGCGGTCGCAATACACCCGCAGGTTCATCGTAGTGGGGTCGGGTGAAGAAATCACGAGGTTGCGCGAGGAATTCAAATCCGAACCTGAGGCGGATATCGAGATCGTCGGCGAACTGGACCTGAAGAAAACGCCGATAACGGCCTTGATCGATATGCTGCACGAACATTCGGTCAATGGCGTCATCCTCAGCGCCAAGCACACGGATTTTGAGCAGATCGAGACGGCGATCCGGGCCTGCGAAGTAGAGGGAATCGAGGCCTGGCTGGTGGCTGATTTCTTCAAGACGCAAATCTCGCGCACGAGCATGGATAACCTGCTGGGCCGGCCGGTGCTGGTGTTCCGCGCGACGCCGGAATCTTCCTGGCAGGGCGTGATCAAGATGTTGCTGGATTTCTTTGGAGCGGTGACGCTATTGCTGCTTTTGTCGGTCCCACTGATCATCGTGGCAATCATCATCAAGTGCACGTCGAAGGGGCCGATCCTGTTCAAACAACAGCGCGCGGGACTGAACGGCCAGCCGTTCATGATCTACAAATTCCGCACGATGGTGACCAACGCGGAACAGCTTAAGGACGAACTGGAACGATTGAACGAGATGAGCGGGCCGGTGTTCAAGGTGACCAAAGACCCGCGCATCACGCAGTTTGGGAGATTTCTGAGGAAGTTCAGCATTGATGAATTTCCGCAACTGTTCAATGTGGTGCGCGGCGAGATGAGCCTGGTGGGTCCGCGCCCGCTGCCGACCTATGAGGTGCGGCGGTTCGATGATTTGTCGTATCGACGCCGCCTCAGCGTCAAACCGGGGATCACCTGTTTGTGGCAGGTGAGCGGGCGAAATAATGTGAATGATTTCAAGGATTGGGTGCGGCTGGACCTGGAGTACATCGATAACTGGTCGCTGTGGCTGGACCTGAAAATACTAATGCGAACGCTGCCGGCCGTGCTATCGGGAGCGGGAGCCAAATGAGCGGCTCGTTTAGTCGTTGAACCAACGATCTGTTTGGTCTTACGATTGCGCGGCTTTAACGATTCAACGGATGAAACAAAAACAACCGACTTCGGTCGTCACCGGCGCTGCCGGATTTCTCGGCTCGCATCTCACCGACCTGCTGGTGGCGCGCGGGCACAAAGTCATTGGCATCGATAATTTTGTGACTGGCTCGGTGGACAACATCGCGCACCTGGGCGGGAACCCGAATTTCAAATTTATCCAGCAGGACGTGACGGAATTCATCTTCCTGGAAGGGCCGGTGAATTACGTGTGGCATTTTGCGTCACCGGCCAGCCCAATCGATTATCTTGAATTGCCCATCCAGACACTGAAGGTGGGGTCGCTGGGCACGCACAAGGCGCTGGGATTGGCGAAGAACAAAGGGGCGCGTTTTCTCATCGCCTCGACTTCGGAGATATATGGCGATCCGCTGGTGCATCCGCAAACGGAGGAATACTGGGGCAATGTGAACACCATCGGGCCGCGCGGGTGTTATGATGAGGCCAAGCGGTTCGCGGAAGCGATGACCATGGCGTATCATCGTGAGCACAAGGTGGAGACGCGCATTGTGCGCATCTTCAACACGTATGGCCCGCGCATGCGGATTAATGACGGACGCGTGGTGCCGGCGTTTGTGAGCCAGGCCCTCAAGAACAAGCCGGTGACGGTTTTCGGCAAAGGAACGCAGACTCGGAGTTTTTGCTATGTGTCCGACCTTATCGAAGGGATTTACCGCCTGATGATGAGTGATTGCGATCTGCCGGTGAACATCGGCAACCCCACGGAGATGACGATGGTGCAATTTGCGGAGGAAATCATCCGGGCGACGGGTTCCAAGAGCAAGATCGTCTTCAAACCATTGCCGCAGGACGATCCGAAGCAGCGGAAGCCGAACATCGCGCGCGCGAAAAAGATTTTGAAATGGGAACCGGTGGTGCCGCTGGCCAAAGGGCTGGTGAAAACCATCGCGTATTTCCGGACCAAGGTTTAGCGACCCGCCGGACCCGTGGAAACAGTCATCGCCAATGGTAAAACAGTTCCGGCGGCACTCCCCTGCTCACTGGAGGATTTTCTGCTCGCCCAAAAGCTTCTGCCCCGCAGCGTGGTGGTGGAACACAATGGCGAGGCGGTGGCCCCTTCGGAATTTTCCAAACGGCCGGTGAAGGCCGGGGATAGATTGGAAATCGTTAAAATAGTGGCCGGTGGTTGACGTTACTCCCTGGGACGGTTCTCCGGGCGATAGTGCAGGGTGTGCTGGTCGGTCAGGATGTGGGCCAGGGTGGGCGACACATCGAATTCCCGATGATGTAATTCCATCCACACCTCGTCCATGCCACCGTGACCATCTGTCACTTTATGCCCTTCGATAACGGTGAGCGCATGCAAATCGTTTGATGCGTTCTCCAGCTTCTCTCTCAACTCGCGGCTGATGTTGGTATCCGCTTTCATGGTGCAACAATAACTTCGTCCTGTTCTGGAAAATTGCGAGCGATAGTTATGCACCATAGCGGTGGCTGTTTATTGGTGCGGACATGGCAAAAAAAGTGGAAATATAAAATGGATTGCCGGCGTAAAATACTTTAGGAACGACTCGCTTCGCCGATACCAATAGAGACGACCCATTGCCACCGGGACGGAAAATTAACAAGAAAGATCGGCCACTCGCCCGGGCAGAACAGGCACATCCCCTGCGGGTCTGAAATTTGAAAGAACCACGGGAATGAATACGATATGAAGCCGCTAATATCGGCGCAGGATCTGGACCTGGTACAACACCTGCCCCCCGCACCGACTGTCCTGGTGGAATTGTTGGACCTTTTTAAGGATGAAGACCGGGACCTGGACCGCGCCATTGAACTCATCAATCACGACCCGGCCCTGACTTCCGAAATCCTGAAATGTTGTAACAGCTCCTATTTTGGCGCGCGGCAACGGGTGGGAGATATGTTCGAGGCGGTATCGATGCTTGGTTTCTATGAAGTCTATCGCATCGTCGTTGCGATGGTGGGTTCACAGGTGGCGGGCCTCACGGTTGCGACCACGGCGCTGGATATTTCCGCGCTCTGGGAGCACTCGGTCTGGAGCGCCGAAGCCGCCGGCATCATCGCCCGGCATACGGGCGAAGACCAGTCGTTGGCTTTTACTGCAGGATTGTTGCACGACGTGGGCAAGGTTGTCCTGGCGGCAGCCAGGCCTGAACTCTATGAGAGAATTTCCATGCTGATTGGCGAGGTTTTGACCGAAAGGGAAGAGGAAGCTTTTGGGGTCAATCATGCAGCGGTGGGAGCACAAATCTTCGCGCGCTGGGCTTTGCCGACCAGCGTCATTGCGGCGGTGGGACAGCATCATGCCCTGGATGAGGGCCATCCATTTCCAGAGTTGGCGGCGGCGGTTCACGTGGCGGATGTCATCGCGCATCGCCTGGTGAGCGGTCCGGAATGCGGCGTGGTGGAAAAGCCGGAATTCATGGAAATCCTTCGGCTGACTCCCGATAACCTAACCGGGTTGATGGAGCAGGTCGCGGAGCGGGCCGATAGTGTTAAACAACTGATTGGGGCGATGGCTCCGGCGTAGGGGTTTCGAGTTATTAGTCATCGGTTGGATGCCGGATAATTACTGAGTCTCCTTGCGTTTGAATGTGCGAGCGGGGACGGCTCGCGGTACCTGGTAACAGCAGGACTTGTCAGGTGGGTGGAGGGATTCTAAAGTGTCGTCATGCAACGGAGGTTGATGACTATGTATCGGGTGGGATTGGTGGTGCTGGTGATGGTGGCGTTCTGGGCGGTGTGGGCTTCGGCGCAGCAATCATCGACGTTGGCGACGAATACGCCGAACGCAACCAACGCCGTGGCGGCGGTGGCGGGCACGAATGCGGTGGTAGTGTTTATGCCGGGGACGAACGGGCTGGCAGGGGAAGTTGCCAACTTGGAGAAGAAAGTGTCGGAAGAGGACATCATCTTTCACCTGGATAAGATAAATGGGTTGCGGGAGAACAAGCTTTTTGGCCAGCCATTGTGGAAATACATTTCGTCGTTAATCTTCATTTTTCTGGCGTTCTTCGTCTCCAAATTCCTGGATTATGTGCTGGGCGCGTGGCTGAAGCGTTGGGCGGCAAAAACGGAAACGAAGTTTGACGACCTGTTACTGGAGGCGATGCACGGGCCAATCAAGGTTGTGGGGTTCGTGATCTTCCTGCACATCGGGCTGGCAGTGTTCGAATGGCCGCCAAAGGCTGAGGTGTTCCTGTCCAAGGGGCTCATCGTCATCGTAGCCTTTTCCATCACGTATGTGACGTTGAAGATCGTGGACCTGTTCCTGGGGTTTTGGCGGGACCGGACGGTGGGTGAGGCGGACAAGCCGTTCAATGAACAATTATTCCCATTGATCCAGAAGAGCATCAAGGTCTTCGTCGTGGTGGTGGCAGTGTTGGTCACCTCACAAAACCTGGGAATCAATATCACGGGTGTGCTGGCCTCGCTGTCCATCGGCGGCCTGGCGCTGGGCCTGGCGGCACAGGATACGTTATCGAACCTGTTCGGTGCGGTGGCGGTGTATCTGGACAAGCCCTTCCATATCGGGGACCGGATCCAGGTGGATACGATGGTGGATGGCGTGGTGGAGAGCATCGGATTGCGGAGCACACGGGTGAAGAGCCTGGAAGGCCATCATGTGGCGGTGCCCAACAAAACGATGGGGAATGCGGTGATCACGAACGTGACGCGCCGGTCAAACATCAAGACGGAGATGAACTTTGGCCTGACGTATGATACACCAACGGAGAAGGTGAAGCAGGCGATAACGATTTTGCAGGAGATCTTTAAGGCGCATCCCAACACTGAAGATTTGATCATCAGCTTCAATAAGTTCGCGGATTCGTCATTGAACATCTATATCGTGCATTGGTGGAAGGGAACAGATGGGCGGTTGCAACTGGCGGGGATGCAGGAGTTGAACCTGAAGATAAAGGAGCGGTTTGATGCCGCGGGGATCAATTTTGCGTTCCCGTCGCGGACGATTTATCTGAAGCAGGACGGGGATGGGAAAACGCCGAAATCCGAATGACGAATGGGACATTGAGCGGAGTGGATGCTTCAAAATGTGTCCATGAACTCTTCGTGCGTTTTGTGAGGAAAAAACCGCGGGTGGAGCTAAAAAAACGGAGCACATTTTTAGATTTAGGAGCTTTTTTGGCCTCATCTTCGTTTCTTTGTTCCTTGGGTGTAAGGGTTTAGAGGTTTTTCCGGTTGGCCTAAAAAAGTGACTGACTTCGCGACGGTCCCGATTACAAAGTGGGAAAGGCGTGATAAAACTGGGGGATGACAAAGAATGTGTCAGGTGTCAGGTGTCGGGGTGGAAAAAGCGCCAGGGGACTGGCGCACTCCGGGACGCTTCACGCCAAATACGAGAAATCGAGTTTCATCGAGCGAGATCGAGTTTTTATCGTGTTTCGAATCGTACCAAATTTCCTAAGGTATCGTACTTTATCGTGCTTCATCGTGGCAAAAATAAGGAATCCTTTTTTCAAGGTTCGGGAATTACCGGGGTTGGGAGAACAAAATGGGAATTTCTGCCAAACGAGTCAGGATTTGGCTTACGCACTTATACGCGCCAAAAAAACTTTTTTCCCACTGGCTGAAAAAAAGAAGGATATCGGTGTGAAGAGCCAATTGGCGGCAAGATGCCGCCCGCCACGTCACGCGAGGACGCGTGACGCTACGCCGATAGACAATTGTTTTGTTACGCCCGTTTGGATGTTGAAGCGGCTTGAAGGCCGCGCGCAGGGGGCAGTATCAAGATGCGCCCGAGTGATTCCAACTAATTCAAACCAGTTGAAGGGGGTGACACGATATGTGAATGATGACAAAATTTTCATCCTAAACCGGCTCGTTCCTGATAACGGAAGAGCTAAAGATGTACAGGCCAGTTGCCCGCCCTCTACAAATGTGAGGCGGCGTCTGGCCGATTTCATTTGCACGCCTGCCTTAACAGTTTTATCCTTAGGCATAGTCCGGTCAATTCATCAAAGGTAAGCCTATGTATTTTGGCGTTGATTACTATCCGGAGCAGTGGGTCTATCCTCACGGCGGCACCGAAGACCAACCTGAGAGTTGCTGGGAGAGCGACGCCGAATTGATGGCCGCCGCCGGCGTCAATGTGGTGCGCCTCGGGGAATTCGTGTGGGGTCTCTGCGAAAAGGAAGAGGGCAAATTCAATTTCGACTGGCTCAAGCGCGTGATGGACGTGATGGCCGCGCACAATATCAAGGTGGTCCTCTCCACTCCCACCGCCGCACCGCCGACCTGGCTCGCCAAAAAATATCCAGGCATTCTGCCCGTGGATGAAAAAGGCCAGCGTTATCATGAGGGCACGCGCCGGGCGGTCTGTTTCAATAACGACATTTTCTGGAATCACGCCAAGCTCATTGTGGAAAAAATGGCGGGCGCGCTCGGCCAGCATCCGCAACTCATCGCCTGGCAGGTGGACAGCGGCGTGGGTGGTCACCAGATGGAGTGGTCCTTCAACGAGGACACGCGTCTGGAATGGCAGAACTGGCTCAAGCTCAAATACACGACGGTGGAGCAGCTCAACGACAAGCTCGGCCTGCGTTATTGGGGCCAGGTAGTCGCGTCCTTCGCCGATGTGCCGATGCCGATGCACTCGCCGACGGAGCACAATCCGGCGCTGGTGCAGGATTGGTATCGGTTCTCCAGCGACACCATCGTGGCCTTCGTCCGCATGCAGGCGGAAGTGCTGCGCGAACTGTCGCCGGGCAAACCGATCACGACAAACCTGCGCGCATTGCGCCGCCGATTCGATCACTACGACATGGCGGATGTGCTGGACTTCGTTTCGATCGAGAGCAATGCGGCCATCAAGACCAAATCTTCGGAACTTGCCTGCGATATCGACATGTTGCGGTCGTTGAAGAAAACGGACATCACGACGCCGGATGATAACGCCGGGTTTTGGGTCATCGAACAAAAGGCCGGACAGGTGAACTGGCAGGACGTGAATTCGCTGGTGCGACCGGGAGTCATCCGGCTGTTCACGTATCAATTGGTATCGCGCGGGGCGAGCGGTGTGCTGTTCTATCACTGGCGGCAACCGCGCATCGGCAACGAGAAATTTTTCGGCGCGGTTCTGCAGCATCATGTGCGCAAGGACCACCGCACGTACCGCGAGGTGAGCCAGATCGGCGAGGAATTGAAACTGCTTGCGCCGGTGATCAAAGGCACGAAGGTGCAGGGCGAGGCGTGCATCCTCTTCACACACGACAACGAATGGGCGCTGCAGCAGCCGGCCCAGCCGAACAAGTATTTCAAACTGCGCGACCACATCCAGCTCATCTACAACGCGCTGCATGACCGGAATATTTCCGTGGATTTTGCGAAGCCGACGGATGACCTCTCGAAGTATAAACTGGTTTTCGCGCCATCGCTGCATCTGCTTTCCGGCGGCGACGCCGACCACCTGAAATTATACGTGCAGAACGGCGGTACACTCGTGGGCACGTTCAATACGGGCCTGGTCAATGAATACCAGATGGCGCCGGATGACGGTTATCCGCATGACCTGACGGACCTGTTCGGGCTGGAAGTGCTGGAATTTGATCCGCTGCCACCCGGCGAAGAGAACCATCTCACGTTCAAGGGCGCATTCCCCACGACGCACATGCACCCGGCGAAATTGTGGTGCGACATCATCGAGCCGAAGGAATGCCAGGTACTGGCGACGTACGCGAAAGATTTTTACGCGGGGAAGCCGGCGATGACGATGAACAATTTCGGCCTCGGCAAGGCGGTCTATATCGGCACGATGAGCCACCAGGCGTTTTATTACGACCTTGTGGCATGGTTGCGGCAGGTGTGCGGTTTGACACCACTGCTCAAAGTGCCGGACACCGTCGAAGTCAGCATGCGGCAGAAAGAGGGCACGAAGATCTATTTCCTGCTGAACCACCAGAATTCGCCGGTGCGCATCCAGTTCTACAAACCGATGCATGATTTCCTCACCGGCAACACGTTCTCCGGCAATTACGACCTGCCGCCGCACGGCGTGCTGGTGCTGGACGAGCGGCAGGCGGTTAAACCGGCGGCGCCCGCGCCTGCCACCACCGCACAAGCGCCCGAAGAGCCGGAGGAATCAGAGGAATCGGAAGTTTTGAGTGATTAATCTTAAATTTTTAGTTTCCACTCGCTGGCGTGTTTGAGAGTTTAACCGCGCGAAATTCGCGGTAACTCAAAACTAAAAACCAAGAACTAAAAACTCTGATGGCCCTTCCGCCCAGACGCATTCCGCCGCTCGGTCCGCCCAAGAGCAATGCGCGCCAGCGCGTGCTCGCCCAATGGCGCGGCATCGACCTCGCGCCGCTGGAACGCGCCCGGGCATTAAATTCCAAGACGCCCGGCGCGCTGATGTCCGGCGTGTTGAAAGGATTGAAGGTTGACGAACGTCGCGCCGAGATCGAGGTGGTGAAAGTATGGAACAGCGCGATCGATCCCAACATCGTCGCGCACGCGCAACCGGTCGGTTTGCGCAAGGGCACGCTCTTCGTGAACGTGGACAGCAGCGTATGGCTCAACGAGATCGTGCGCTACCGCCGCAAGGAGATCCTCGACCGTCTCCAGCACAGTTTCGGCAAGGAATTCGTGGCACGGATATCGTTCCGCGTCGGGTGACCCGCCCTTGTCGCCTGGGCCAGAATACGTTAATTTCTCACTGTGATCTACGACGCCTCACTCGATGAGTTGCTCCAGAAAGTCTGGAGCGGCCACCGCATCAACCAGGCTGAGGCGCTGCGGCTCTATCATCTGCCGCTCGAAGAACTCGGCACGCTCGCGGACCGCCGGCGGCAGTTGGCCCGGCAGCATGAGCACCATGGCCGTGGAAACGAGATTGTCACCTACATCGTGGACCGCAACGTCAACTACACGAACGTTTGCAACGTGTATTGCAAGTTCTGCGCGTTCTATCGCGTGGAGAAAGATGACGATTCCTATGTCATCACGTTCGATGAGATGGACAAGAAGATTGAAGAAACCATCGCGCTCGGCGGCTCACAGATTCTCATGCAGGGCGGCCATCATCCCAAACTCACCAAGCAGTGGTATCTCGACCTGCTGGCGCACGTCAGAAACAAATTTCCGCGGGTCAACGTCCACGGATTCAGCCCCAGCGAGTTCATCCATTTCCGCGAAGTATTCAATGAGCCGCTGGAGAAAACCATCGGTGATTTCAAAGCCGCCGGGCTTGGTTCCATTCCCGGTGGGGGCGGCGAAATTCTCGTGGACAGCGTGCGCCAGCGCATTTCGCCGCTCAAAGCGATGAGCAGCGATTGGCTGGAGGTCATGGATGTGGCTCACCGGTTGGGTCTCAATTCCAGCGCCACGATGATGTTCGGGCACGTGGAGAAGGTTGAAGACCGCATCGAACACCTGGAGCGATTGCGCGTGCAGCAGGACAAGTCGAAAGGCTTCACGGCCTTCATCTGTTGGACATTTCAAGCTGAGCACACGAAGCTCAAGGCGCCGACGGTCGGGGCGCATGAATATTTGCGTACGCAGGCGCTGGGCCGCATCTACCTGGATAATTTTCCGAGTGTGCAAAGCTCGTGGGTGACGCAGGGCCTGGAGATAGGGCAGATCGCCCTCAAGTTCGGCGCGAACGACCTGGGCAGCATCATGATCGAAGAGAATGTGGTATCGCAGGCGGGCACGACCTTTCGCATGACGGTGCCGGACATGCAGCGCCTGATCCGCGACCTGGGCTACGAACCGCATCAGCGGGACAACTGGTATCACTTGCTGAATTGAGATCTAAAGTTGAACCGGGATCTGCCTTGACCCGCCGGAGCAATTTCTAGTATTGCTAATGAAACAGGCTTTTTCCGAATGTATTCCTTATGATACGTGCTTGCCTGATGCGTACACAATGGATTCTGATATGGGCGCTGCTGTGCGGATGTGGGAACATGGCCGCTGGCCAGTTGGTCATCATCTACCCGTTTCCAACGCCGCCGGTCTATCAATCAGGAACGAATTTGATCTGGCATGCCAGCTTTGGCGCCAATGGGGCCTACATGCCGTTCTACGTTGTCGCCTCAACAAACCTCACGTCGTTTTCCACGAATTGGTCTCGCGTGCTCACCAATGCGGCCGATTCTTCTGGTGGATTTTCTGTGACGCTGCCCATCGAACCGGACAAGCCGTCCCGGTTTTATCGCATCGCCATCCCGGTATTGTAGTCGAACCGGGCCGCCCAATCGCTGGTAGCACTTGCTGAATCAGCGTTTCACGATCATTCTATAGTCATGGCAACTCCGTCGGCGACGCGAACAATTCGCAATCCCAAGACGCGCTTCAACTGGCGCGTCAGCGATGTGGTGCGCCGTTCGAAGTCGAATTGGCTGGCATTGAAGGCAAAAGTGACCGGGCGTGGTTATGGCTGCGTGGCGTTGGAAGGCGAATCGGAATACAACATCACCGTCAATTCCGACCTCACCGTTTCCTGCAACTGCCAGGATTACGATGGTTCCGGCCATATCGGCGACCTGAAGAAGAATACATTCGAAGAGGTGTTCTTCGGCCCGGTGGCGACGAAATTGCGTGAGGACCTCGCCAAAGGAAAGATTCCGATACCCGTGTGCTCGCGTTGTGGAGATTTGCGGCGCATGACGCGCGCGGAAACCAAACAGCCGCTGCGCAAGGCGCGATTGCCATATCGCGGAATGCTTCTGGAGAACACCGTGCGCTGCAATGTGGATTGCATCGGTTGCGCGCGTGAAGGCGCGGCCAACGTGCGCACGAGCAAACAGATGTCGCTGGAGGAATTGAGCAAGATGGCGGACCTCGCGAAGCATCTCGGCCTACAGCAGATTTTTTACCTGAACCTCGGCGAGCCGTTTCTGTCGCCCAATATCGGACAGGAATTGCCGTTGCTGCGTTCCAAGTTGCCGGATTGCCGCATCGTCATCTCAACAAACGGGATCGTGTTGAACACGGACGCCAAGCGCGAGGCGGCGTTGAGTGCCAGCCAGATATTGTTCTCCGTGCACGGCATCAATAACGAGATGTGCGAGAAATACATGATGCGCAGCAGCTTTGACAAAGCCTATGCGGCGATGCGTGACATGGTGAAGTATCGCAATGCGCGCGGGCTCAAAGCGCCGATACTGGAATGGAAATATTTGTTGTTCAACTGGAACGACAAGCCCGCGATGCTCCAAAAGGCGATCGAGATGGCGCAGGAGATCGGTGTGGATATCATTTCGTTCTGGCCCACGAATAATCCGTTCTACGGGATGTCGTGGAGGTATCGATTAGGCCTGCTGAATCGGTTTGGCGAAAAATGCTGGAAAGGGCGCGAATGGGATTTCCGCACGAAGGAACGTATCGCCGCGTGAAAGAATTGCGAACCTCCGCCTCAACTTGCACAATGCGCATCGCATCATGAGTACCGAAGCGCCGGTCCTGAGTTTCGTCATTCCCTGTCACAACGAGCAGGACAATTTGCGTCCACTCATCAAAGCCATCCGCGAGGCGACCGATCCGTTGAATCTGGCGTACGAAGTGGTCATCACCGACGATTTCAGCACTGACAAATCCTGGGAAATACTGAAAGAAATGGCGGAGGAGGATAAACGCATCGTGGCGTTGAAATTCGCATACAACTGCGGGCAATCCGCAGCGCAATGGGCGGGCATGAAGGCTGCCCGGGGCATATATATCGTCACTCTGGATGCGGACCTGCAGAACGATCCGCGCGACGTGCCGCAGTTTGTTGAAGCGCTGAAGAAGTTTGATTGCGTCTGCGGCACGCGCGTGGAAGCGCGTTCGCACGGTGACAGTTTCGTGCGCGTCATTTCCTCGCGGATCGCGAATGGCGTGCGAAACAAACTTTCCGGCGAAACCATCGCCGACGCCGGCTGTTGCTACCGCGCCTTCAAACGCGAGTGCATCGATAACCTTAAATTTTTCAAAGGCATGCACCGCTTCCTGCCGACGCTCTTCAAGATCGAAGGCTTCACGGTAACGGAGATTCCCGTTCGACATAATCCGCGTTTTGCCGGCCAGGCGCACTATGGTGTGTGGAATCGGCTATTCGCGTCGTTCTATGACCTGCTCGCCGTTCGCTGGATGAAGAAGCGCATGTTCAAATACAAAGTATCCGAACGGCTGAATTAAAGCGCATTCGCGGCCCCGACTGCCGGCCAAACCTGATGGCGCTCGGACAGATGCCACGCAAAAAATGCCCAATAGATGCGCAAAGAATCTTTCACCGGACGAAAATGCGAAAGCCGGTTTTGGTCGAAGTACAAGGTCTGGATCGGCACGGTGCTCAACGGTATTTGCAGGTCCAGCGCGAGCATCAGGATCTGGAGTTCCGTTTCATATCTGCTGGGTTTGATGATCTTCACTATGGCTTCCAGAAATTCCCGGTTCATCGCGCGCAAGCCGGATTGTGTGTCCTGTGGGCTGACCGGATAGAGCCGTTGGAACAATTTGCTCGTAAGCCCGTTTCCTAAACGGCTCCGCCACGGCATCGGGCCGCGTGCGACCCGTTCTCCGATGACCAGCGCGGCCTGTTGCGAAACACACGCCTGCGCCAAGCGCGGCAGGTCCACGGGATTGTGCTGCCCGTCCGCATCGATCGTGATCAGGACATCAAAAGATATTTCGTCGAGTGCCCGTTGAAATGCCGCCAGCAATCCGGCCCCCTTGCCACGATTTTCCAGAAAGGAGATGACCTGGATCTTTTTCGGATGCAGATCCGCGATAGACCTTAAAACTGCGCCGGTTTCATCTGATGAACCGTCATCGACCGCGACGATATGATCGGCATAGCTTGCTATCTGTCGTAAAACTTCACCACAACGATCGGCAACATTGTAACAGGGCAGCACACAACAAATTCTGGGTGGGGCAGCCGCCTGAAGCGGAATTGTGCCGCGATTCAGCTCAAAGTTTTGGCCGCCTAATGCCGGGATTTCCCGCCATCCATACGGGTCATAAAATCCCGATCGGGATTCCAATTTGACATAAATGCGTTCATTCGCCTCCAAAGCCGATAAGGGTATAAACAACTCATGCCCTTGCTTACCGGTCCGGAATTGTGCCTGGGTGACGATGGTTCGGGTTGGACGGTCCAGCACGTTGATGGCCGAACTTTTTGGCGGGAGCACGAGCGATCGTTTACCGCTTTTCGTGGCGATATGGAGGATATATTCGTCCGGGGCATCCGGCGTTTCCAGCTTCAGCCGCAACTTGCCGCTGATGATCTCCGCCCGGCGCACTGGATGGGTTTCGCAGTCTATGGCCGGCGATGATTTGTGGAAGAAAATCTCATCTCCGTCCGCAAAGGACACGAAACGACGGCGGCTCAATTTCACCTGGGTTGTGTGGCAAAGTATCGCCTCGCGTTTGACGGCGCGCTCGGCCGGTGATAGATGCAGCCTGAAATCAGGTACGCCGGCTTGTTCCCGGCGGCGATGGGTCACATATTGGAGTTCCGAAAAATTCCGTTTATCAACCGCAAGATGGTCCACGGCCAGTTGCAACAAAACCGCGAAGGCATTGTGGTCCTTGTGACGATCCGACATGGCAGGCGAAACCACCAGGTCGGGGCTGAATCCCGTGAGTTCAGAAATCAGATCGTCCACCAGGTTATTTCTGCCGCTCAATAGGATTTTGGTCAGCCCCTGGTCGGGAAAACCCAGAAACCGGACGTCGTTCAATGGCACGCCAAGTTTTGTCAGTGCATCCGTTGCTTCTTTGCGCCGGCGCGCACCCCATCTGGCCCGGTCGTTCGCCCGGATGCGCCAGCGTTTTTCCAGGACACGCTGCGGCCATGGATTGTTGCCGCCGTCAGTGATGAAAACAACCCGCACTTGCGCGCCGTTGCGCAACACTTGCTGGATCAAGCCGCCCGTAGTCAGGGACTCGTCATCGGGGTGGGGTGCGAATAGCAACAGACGCTTGCACACCGCCGCGTTCAGAGTAAATGCGGTTGTCATAGTTTTTGAAACTCTAACGGCAGAAAATTCCGCTCAACAGCCTGTGCCCAGAGAACCCCCGATGGTGATTCGCCCTGGGCCGGCAGATATTCGTGATGACCGGCGGCAAGGAACAGCGGGCCGTTGTACGGTTCGCCGTCCAGTTGACCTTTTGCGACGCCGTTTGGCATGACGATCGCATAACGGGCGGGAATAACGATGTCAAACGGAATGGCTGTTGCCATCGGAGAATGAAATGCGACGCCGGCTACGCGCAAACGGGTCACCTTCAGGTAATTCTTCTCGATGAATGCCTGGCTTTGGCGGGAATACCGGCTGGTTTTATCTGAGACGGCCACACAAGTATTGTTGGCAATCAGGTGTTGCGGAAGGTCATCGGGAAGCTCCCCGTGGTTGATGGCACTTCGGGTTACTTTTTCCATTCCATAGTAAAAGGGGCGGGTGCGAAAAACGGTTTCGCCTTTCGAGTCCATGATGGTGTCAGACGGGTCGGTTACCGTTAAAACCTCCGACAGGAATTGGGATTCGACTTTTAGATGGTTTGTCCATGGATTACTGAACAACAAACAGATCAACTCGACCATCACCAGGGAGGCAGGGATGAAAAATCTGGGCAACCCCCAAGTGTATTGGCCCCGTGGTATGGAAAAGATCGTGCCAGTCACCAAAACCATCAGCAACGGATAAAACGGCAGGTAATGTTCGTTTTGGAGCAGGGGCCAAAAACAGACGAGTAATAACCAATACGCCGAAGTGGCCATCAGGATTAGTGCCCGTCGCCAGCCCATTTCCACTGTTCTACTACGACGAACCATGATGAAAGCCATGCATACCGAAGTTGCCATTCCGATGAAAAAGAAAAACAGCCGCACCACCAATGGTATGTAGTGATGGGAACGCAACAGCAAGTTGTGGCCGATGGTTCCATAGTAGAGCGATGGTAATGCGTTCTGCGACGCAAAAAAAACAATCACCGCCGCTGGCAGGACCACAAAGCCTGCCAGGCCTGCCAACCCATGCCTGCCAAGCCGAAGGGCGGGAATCTTCCATCCGTTCCGTGAAGTGGCTATCAGGACTACCAATCCGGCGATACCAAGCGACATCAACATCAAAACCGTCTTCATGGAGATGGCCATGGTGATACCAAGTAAAAAGCCTACGAAAAAAGCGCGCGGAAGACTCAGGCGTCCCTCAACGAAGACAGCCAGCGCCAACAGCCAGCAGGCTGCCCACAAGCCGTCAGGACGAAATTCAAGCGAACAACAAAAATACATCGGGAAAAGCCCCGCCAGAAGAGTTCCCCAGAGTGCCGCACGGCGGTCAAAGATTGTAGCGCCGATCCGGTACACCGCCCAAAGAGACAGACAATAGCAGGGTATTTCCGTCAGCCGCATCCACGCGATGATGTCGGCTCGTTCACCGATCCAGCGGAAGAATGGGGACCATAAAAATGAATACAATGGCGAATGATTATCAAACACATCGCGATACGGGAGCAACCCGTGCACCCAAGCCCATACCACATGCAAATGTTGCGGCTCATCGGAATCCACGCGGTAGCGGTAAATAAAGACGATTCGTAGCGCAAACGTGATTACCAAAAGTGCTACCGCCAGCAGTTCTTCCTGGCTAATGCCTTTCGTGATGCCCTGACGCTTCCGTGCAAAAATCATTTTTTCAGTATTTGTAAAGCTACCACCTGACTATATGTTGCATATAAGACATATCACGGAATACGTTGTTCAACGGATGAATCTTTTGTAATGATAATAATACTCTACTAGGCAGTAAAGGCCCGGAAATTGCCACACTGGGGGAGAGATTGCCTGACTATCCGTTGTCGGATTTACTTAAATGTGGTTAAGGGCAGCCCTGAGTGTGGTCTGATTCATTTTTGCTCTGTGCCATAGCAAAAAATTATTGGTCACTTCGCGCTGAACACGCTATTAAGTATCTCTTCTTTGATTTTCCAGATGAGCGCCATCGTCATGGCCAGCGGCAGCAGGCCGAGAACGACCAGGACCAACAGGCTGTGGCGTTCAAGCCACTCAAAGAAAATGATGACGAACACAGGAAGCTCGGGCATCCGGATCAAAATCAAATGGATCGCCATCAAGCCCAGCAAGGCGGTCAACAGATTCCGGTTGAGCGCCGTGAACTGCCGGGTTTCGTGCCGCAACGTTTCATCCGGCAACATCGCGGTCAGTCGCCGCAAAACAGAGTTCAGGCTCAACAAAAAAAACAGGCTGAAAACCATGAGCACGGCCACCATCAGCGCAAAAAAGATGCGGTCCGGCATGCGATTCACCCAAAACAGGAACGGACTGAGCCCGAAATTGACCAGCGCAACCATTTTGGCGCGGTCAAGGGCGTTGCGCCACGGACGTTCCTGGTTTTGAAAGCTGCCGATCATCCAAAGGGCGTAGAGCAGGATGCCCGTTGCGATGAGCGGTGGCAGGACGCCGAATTGATGCAGCCATTCCATCCGTCCCGTCTGCGCACACACAATCAACGCACACGGTAACCCCCAAAACAGTGCGGACAATCCCCGCACCAGTCTCCCCAGCGAAGGCAGCAATTCAGGATTGGGAGCAGGGTCAGCCATGATGGATAAATCCGAAAGTCGTTTCCGGGAACTGGATTTTTGATTCCTGGAGTTTGTGCGGCATTAGGGCTTCGGAATTTAGAAATTCAAATAGGTGTATTCCTTCAGGCCGCGCTCGTAATCATTCAACAACCGCATCGCTTCGGAAGGTTTCATCCGGTCGGACTTGATGGCTTCGTCAATCTGCGCCTTCATCTGCCGCTTCAATTCATTTTCGTCGTACTGCACGGCGTTGAGCGCCTGCACGATCGTGTTACCCTCGATGATCTCTTCCACGTAGTAACCCGCAGGTTCATCCGGATCGAGAAAAACATGCACTTCATTTACGCGCCCAAACAGGTTGTGCAGGTCGCCCATGATGTCCTGGTACGCGCCCATCAAGAAAAACCCGAGGTAATACGGCTCCAACTTTCCGCCACCGTTGGTTTTGAGCTGGTGCAACGGCAAGGTGTCCTTCACGTCGCGCAGGTCGATGAATTTGTTGATCTGCCCATCGGAATCGCAGGTGATATCCACCAGTGTCGCTTCGTGGTTGGGACGTTCCAACAGGCGGGCGATGGGCATGATGGGAAATAACTGGCCCAGCGCCCAATGATCCAGCAGCGATTGGAATACGGAAAAATTACACAGGTACTGGTCGCAGAGCGTGTCTTCCAGTTTCCGGATCTCTTCAGGAATGTAGGCCTGCCCGTGAAAACTGTTCACCACCTCCTGGCTGATCTCCCAATAAAGATTCTCAATCTTCGCCTTGTCCGGCAGGTCCAGCACGCCGAGCGTGAACATATGTTGTGCGTCTTCACGCCGCTCCAGCGCATCGTGATACGCCTCCAGTTTGTTCGACTTGCCGAGGTTCTTCTTGATGTCCAATAACTCGCGGACGAGCGAGTTTTCAGTCTCGTCGTATTGGAATTGCACGCCGGGCCGGATCTTTTCGATCGCGCCAAACACTTCTACGATCAACACGCTGTGATGCGCCACGATCGCCCGCCCGCTTTCGCTCACGATATCCGGATGCGGCACTTTCTCGGCATTGCACACATCAGCGATGTAATAAACTATGTCGTTCGTATATTCCTGCAGCGTATAATTCGTGGAGGAATCGAACGCGCTCCGTGAGCCGTCGTAATCCACGCCCAACCCGCCGCCGACATCGATGTATTCGATCGGGAAACCCATCTTGTTGAGTTTCGCGTAAAAGCGTGCCGCCTCCTGCACGGCCTTCTTCACCGTCAGGATGTCCGGTACCTGTGAGCCGATGTGGAAATGCAACAGCTTGAGGCAATGTGAAAGATTTTCTGTTTTGAGGATTTCCGTCGCCGTCAGCAGTTCAGATGTGCTCAGGCCAAACTTGGCGTTCTCACCGCCGCTCTCCGCCCATTTGCCCGCGCCCTTGCTTAACAGGCGCGCCCGGATGCCGATGAGCGGCTCCACGCAGATCTGTTTGGAGATATTGACGATGTTCCGCAGCTCCTCCAGCTTCTCCACCACCATGATAACTTTCTTGCCGAGCTTGGTCCCCAACAAGGCCATCTTGATGAAATCTGAATCCTTGTAACCGTTGCAGATGATGAGGCTGCCCATCTGGTTCTGCAGCGCGAGGCCGGCGAACAATTCCGGCTTGCTGCCCACTTCCAGTCCAAAGTCATACGCCTTGCCGGCATCGAGGATCTCCTCCACCACTTCACGCAACTGATTTACCTTGATCGGAAACACGCCGCGATATTTTCCCTGGTAATTGTATTCCGCGATGGAAGCGCGAAACGCGAGATTGATGGACTCAACCCGGTGCCGGAGAATGTCCTGGAAACGGATCAGCAGCGGAAATTTCAGGCCGCGGCTTTTGGCTTCTTCAATGACATCCACGATCTCCACCGACGCGCCCGCGTCCTGCAACGGCTTGGCCACCACGTGACCCTCTTCGTTGATATCAAAGTATTTCGCTCCCCACCGATGGATGTTGTAGAGATTTCGCGCGTCCTGGATGCTCCAGGACTCGTTGGATTCGGATGCGGCACTGCTCATCTGATTTACAAGCGGGCACTATAAGAGCCCACGCGAGGAAAGCAACAGGCGGAATGAAAATTTTTTCTCACGCACGTCGGTCTCTCACCAGTCCACTTTGCACGATGCGCGGGTGAATTGCGAGCTTTGCGGCGTGTATTGCTGGAATTCAATGCTGACCCCGTCCGGATCCTTGCACCAGCATTGCCACGTCTGGTCGCAGCCCAATTTTTTTGGCGTCACTTCGATGCCGCGCTTCGTTAAGGCGTTCCGGAGGGTATCGATGTCTTCCACTTCGAGGCAGATGTGATGCAACCGTTGGGCGCGAAATTCCTCCTCCACCTCTGTTTTGAAGATCTCGATGAACTGCCGCGGTCCTGTCTCCAGGTAAAATCCGAACAGTTTTCCATTCTTGATGAAATCGAAATGCCGCTTTAGTCGCAGCGCGCCGCAATAGAAATCCAGGCTGCGATCCAGGTCCTTCGAAAACAGGCAAACATGGGCCAGGGCTTTGATCATGGCTTCAGCTTCGGGTCGCGTGGGTTTTTCTTCTGCGCCGCGATGCCATCGCGCACGCCGCGCAGGTCTTCCTGAAAGATCCGCGCGAGGTCTTTCTTTCCCGTGAGTTTGTATTGCACGATCTTGATGAGCAATTGCAGCCGCCGTCCCATCAACATGCAATACATCAGCGGGTCTTTCCGGTATTCATACATCAACGCCGCACCGCCAAAGCTGTAGAGGTAACGCGTCCGGAAAACATCCTCGGCTGTCATCCGGTGATGATTGTGCCGCACCACCGCCAACGGTTCATAGATCAGGCAATGGCCGGACTTCAGGATGCGATAATTGATGTCAATGTCTTCACCGCTCTTCAAGGGCGCGCCGGCGCCCAGGCGGTCGTCAAACCCACCAAGTTCATCGAGCACACTTTTACGGAAGGACATGCTGCTGCCATGGCCCACGTTCCAGGGCGCAAGCCCCTTGCCCTTCATGTGTTTCGCAAAAACCTTCATCACGTTCCGCAAAATCAGTCCGGCGCTGAACCGCACATCATCCGGCGCAAATTCCCGGCGGACCTCTCCCAGGTCCTGCCCGGCGACCTCTTCAAACAAATCGGCCGCCGTCTCGTTCCGATGCGGTATCACGCGTCCGGAACAGCCCCAGACCATCGGATTGGAATAATTTTGGACCAGCCTGGAGAGCCAGTCTTTGTTCGGCAGGCAATCATCATCGGTGAATGCCAGTATTTCGCCGCTGGCCGCCGCCCGGCCGGTATTGCGCGCGAGCGATTGGCCCAGGCGCGGCTCGTAAACATATTTGACACGCGGACGCTGGCAGAGCTTTTCCGATTTCTCCTTTTCTTCGCCCGCGCTGCTGTCCACCACCACGATCTCAAAATCCGGATGGTCCAACTGCGCCAGGCATTCCAGCGCCACCGCCAGATAACCGGAATGGTTGCGGGTGATGACTATGATCGAGACGCGCATCGCCGGTCAGGAGCGGGAATTCTTTGGGTTCTTATTCCGGCGTGCCGAATCATCGCCGCCAGCCGTCAGGATTACTTCACCCATACCCCGCCGTTCCGCATAGACCATCACGCAGGAAAGCAGTATTCCCATTGCGGTGGCGGCCAGTGCGACCACTTCCGGTTTGAGCGAGGGGCGGAACAAAAATTCAACTTTATGATTGCCCGGCGTCACCGCTACGCCGCGCATGATGAAATTGCACTGCAACAATTCCGACCGTTGGCCATCCACAAATACTTTCCATTCCGGATCATAACGGTCGTTGAGCATCAGGATGGAATTCCCGGTTGCCTGGACGTCCAATTTGATGTCAGCCGGCTGGTAACTTGAGATGGTGACCTCGCCGGGGCTTTGGTTCGTCGCTGTTGCCGGGGGCGTCAGCCCCGGCGGTTTGGCCACCAGGACCATCGTATGCGGGTCAAAGGTTTCGGCGGCGATCGTTTTCAAGGTGTCCTCACCGTTGGTGTTGACCTGCCATTGATTATAGATGTTTGCGCGAGGCAGGGCGCCGGTAAATTCAAAGAGCGCGTAACGGCCCTTCGGAAAGTCCGGGAGCAGGGGCGGCCACGCTTGTTGGGGGTCGGGATTTTCTGTCACCGTCAATTGCTCATATTGCGAGACGTTCGCGACCCCCGCCTTGGGCACGATCTCGAATTGGGCCGCGACCCGGAAGCGCTCTTTGCCCCGGTCTAATCCACCATTCAAAAATGCCAACGTCGAGAAATTTTGATATTCGGTTCCGCCATTCCCGTCTGGCGCAGGCAGACGCGTGACCATGGCTCCCACCAGGTAACGTGTGCTCGTCAGCTCCCAGCGTCGGGTCATCTTGTACATCTCGGAATTGTCAGCGACGCTTAATTCGCCTTCGAATGCCTTGAAATCGTCTGCCATGCGCGGCATCTGCACGATGTCCATCGTCAAAATGTCATAATACGGGAACAATTGTTGCGCCCATTCAATCCGATAGACGCTGCTGAACAGGTCCATCTGCGGCACCGTGGCAAAGGGCAGGGCGAACACCCGTTGCTCATAGGCCTTGTCGCGCAGCCGGTCGATGATCGAGTTGCTCGCGTATTTTTCTTTGTAGTTCCAATGGACGATATACGGGAGATTGGCGCGGACCAGGTCACTCAGGAGGACAACGCCCAGTAAAATTCCCGCCCATTGTGCCCGCCGGCCGGACAAGGCCCCACAGAACAGCAATGCCAGCACCGCGACACCGAGCGACAGGAACAGGATGAACCAACCCACCTGCCGGATGCTGAATGAGGCGATTTCGTTCGCCATCGTGTCATCGCCAAATTGCACCTGCTTGAGATACGCCACCAACTGCTCTTTGCTGTTCGCGTAAATGAGCCAGCCGATCAAACTCAGGCCGATGACCACCACACAGCCGATGAGCCATTTGCGGTCAAAGCTGCCCGCGCTTTTTTTCCACCAGCCTTTGAATGTCTCCATCGGCGAGAGCGTTGAATTGTTCGTGATATACACATAACGCCGGCACAATGCATCAATGCCGTAACTGAATACCACCACCAGTGCCCAACTCATTATCGCCGTGAATTTGCATGGATTTCGCATCGTAGAAAAATACGGCAGCCGGTAGAAGAATTGATAGAACGGTGCAAACCTTCCTAATGCCAGTAGAAATGAGATCAATATCACACCCGCCCAAAACCAGATGAACCGCTTGTGCATGGGCGAAAACACCGGGTCTCGCTTGCGGAACGATTGTCCCACCGTCCAGAGAGCGATCAACGCCACCAGCACACCCATGTAATTCCCGCCGCCCGTAAAACGCATGAATTGACGGTTCGGGTCGGGTTGCGGCCCGTGGTCTTCAAAATAGTGATACCAGGCGATGTCACGGCCCATTTTTCCCCAGTAATTCCCGCCTTTATACGAGTCCTGCAGCCACTCCGGCATGTCCTTTGGCGTGTCCAGGCGATACCCATACAACCCCGCTATGACAAAACTCAAAGTCTCGGTCTTTGGCACGCTCCATTGCGTGGCCCAGTCCCAGTGTTCCGCCGTGGTTTCTTTGGCCTGGTCCATTCCCGAGATGCCCTGGATCTGGGTGTGGAATATTCCAACGATTGTTTGGATCGCTATCAATCCCGCAAAAAGTGCCACCACCATCACGCGGCCAATTCCGCGCGCCACTCTCATTCCTATCGCCCCTTCCTCCATCAACGAATAAAAGAACACAAACGCCGCCACAAATAAGCTGAAGATCGCCCCGTTATCAGCGCCTTCAATCACCCCAATACCCACCGCAAATCCCGCCAGGATCAATCTCACCCACTTCAACCACCGTGGCGTCGATGCCGTGTTGGAGACCACCATGGCAATGGCCAGATAATCCATTCCAAAGCCGATCACCTGCGAAAGCACACCCCAGCAGGAAGTCCCCAGGAACGTCGTGTTCAATACCGCCGCAAACGAACCCAGTGTGCACGCCAGCGGGGACAGTTTGAGCCGACGGAGGAATATCCAGGTGCAAATCCCAAAGAAGAGCAGGGACAGCGGCACGGCAAATTTCGCATAGCCCACCGGCCCAAATCCCCATTTGACCAGCGAGGTGAACTCCAGTGGTGTCAGCGCGCAGTTGAAACCCAGCCAGTTCAGGTCGTCCCAGGCGCCCACAAAGGCCGCCGGCAGGGTGAAACATTTGCTCATCTGCACGGCCAGCGGGCCGTCGTTCGAGAAATGCACGTAATCCGGCGCAAAACTCTTGATGAACATCACGGTCAGCACCGCGCCCAGCAGCAGCACGAAAGGTATGAACTGACTACGACTCTTGGACGATTGTTTGATAACAGGAGGCATTTTGATTGAACGTGAATTTCCAGCCCGGTTCGCGGGATGCGCTTTTGTCAGATTGGCCAGCCGTCGGATTTCACGCCGTGATGGTTGATTTGAACCTCTCCAGTGTCAAGGCGTTCATTTAAAAGTCCTCAAAGTAGCTTCTTGGTAATTAAATAAGAGCCTTAATTTGGCTTAATTTACCTTAACTCAAGCTCCCCCCGATCCGATTTCAGGTGTTCTTTCAGTTCTTTCAGTTCTTTCCGTTCTTTTCGTTAGTATCGTGATCAACGTCATGAACATCATCATCGTTTCCTCCCTCTGCTTGCCACCCCAAAGCCCAGCGGCGGTGGGACACCCGGCACTACCACGTTTCACGTGGTGATACCTGACCCCTGCATCTGACATAATCTTTGTCATCCCCCAGTTTTATCACGCCTTTCCCATCTTGTAATCGGGACCGTCGCGAAGTCAGTATGATTTTTTTAAGAGCCAAAACAACGACTAAACCACTGCCAACAGGCCATTTACCTAATCCCCTGTCCGCCAAATCCGAAAAACGTGCTACACATTTTTAGCTCCACCCGCGGATTTTGCTCCCAAACACGTGTTGTCCCGACCTGCCAGGAGAGCGCGACCGCTTCAACGCCGCTTTTTCCCTCCTTCATTCTTCACTCAGCCTTCCTCCTTACTTTCAATTTCCCATTCGTCATTCGGAATTCGTCATTCCCTCATCCCTCCTTTTCAGCCAAAATCCCCCCGAATGTTCGAACTGCTCGCCACCGATGCCCACACCAAAGCCCGTTTGGGCCGGCTCACTACTGCCCATGGCGTCATTGAAACGCCGGTCTTCATGCCCGTCGGCACCCAGGCCAGCGTCAAGGCGCTCGACCCCCGTGAACTCCTCGAGATGGATACCCAGATCATTTTGGGCAACACCTACCATCTCAACATCCGGCCCGGCATGGACATCATCAAGCTTGCCGGCGGCCTGCATCAGTTCATGAATTGGCAGAAGCCCATCCTCACCGATAGCGGCGGCTTCCAGGTCTTCAGCCTCGCCAAGATCCGCAAGGTGCAGGCGCATGGCGTCGAATTCCGTTCGCACCTCGATGGCTCCAAACTTTTTCTCGGTCCCAAGGAAGCCATGGAGATCCAACGCATCCTCGGCTCGGACATCGCCATGTGTTTCGATGAATGCCCGCCGCACGACGCTCCGGCCAAAGAGCAGCGCCTCGCCGTGGAGCGCACCATCCGTTGGGCCCGCGAATGCCGCGAACAACCGCGCGGTGATGGACAGTTGGTCTTCGGCATCTGCCAGGGCGGCGTCAATCCCGTGCTGCGCGAGGAATGCGCCCGGGCCATCGTGAGCAATAATTTTGACGGCTACGCCATCGGCGGCGTCAGCGTCGGCGAACCTGAGCCCGAGATGATGAAGGCCGTCGAATTGACCGTACCGTTCCTGCCGCAAAACCAGCCCCGTTACGCCATGGGCCTGGGCACGCCCGCGCAGATGGTGGAACTCATCGCACGCGGCGTGGATATGTTCGATTGCGTGCTGCCCACGCGCATCGCCCGCAACGGCACCGCCATCACCCGGCGCGGCGCCTACGGTATCAAAGGCGGCGCGTACAAGGCAGATTTTCGTCCCATCGAAGAAGGCTGCGGTTGTTTCGCCTGCAAACTCTTCACCCGCGCCTATGTGCGGCACCTGCTCAAGGCCAACGAAATCCTCGGCCTGCGCCTCGTCAGCATCCACAACTCCTACATGTACATCAAGCTGATGACCGATATCCGCGCCGCCCTCGCCGCTGGAACGTTCGCCGACTTTTACCGCGACTTCATCGCCAACTACACCCCGTCGCAAAAAGTCCTTGCCGCGCGCAAGGTTGAGACCGAACGTTGAGCAGTTGCATGGAAGTTTCCGAACCCATCCAATGCCCGTTCTGCGGCCAGACCTTTGAGCTGACCATCGATACCAGCATCCCCTCCCAACGCTTCACCACCGATTGCGAAGTCTGTTGCCGCCCCTTCGAAGTCACCGCCGAATGCGAGCCCGGTGAAATTCTGAGCCTGGACGTTTCGGGAAGCTAACCGATATAGAGTGCGGCGGCAGAGCGTAGCGTCGACACCGCTTTTGCTCATCACTCTACACGTCAACGACACTGAATCATCCAGGCTATAGCATCCGCCAACCGCCTCCCCTCTCCCATCCGATTGGAGAGGGTCGGGGTGAGGGCTAGCGCAAAATAGTAGCCGCCGACGTCAGTCGGCGCTAAATCCTTCATCGGTTGTTGGTTGTTGCGCAAATCAAACCAGCAATTCTAAGCTTTCCCGTTTCCCCCGCTTCATGCAGCATCCCCGCAGTATGCATGATATTCCCAACAAAGTTCTCTGGATTTATATCATCCTGCTCATCATTGGCGGCATGATCGGCTATTACAAAGCCAAAAGCCATGTCTCGCTCTACATGTCAGTTGGTTTTGCCGTGGCGCTGATTCTTTGCGCGGTGCCGGGGCTTCTAGGACCAAGACTGGCTCCCAATGCCCTTAACATTATCATGGCCATGCTCTTGGTTGTATTTGCAATCCGCTGGGTGAAAACAAAGAAATTCATGCCCGCGGGTTTGATGCTGGTGCTCACTGTCGCGACCCTCGCTTTGATAAACATTTTATGATTACACTCCGATATAAACCGAATTTACTATGCATAATCTTACAGGAATTTTGACTTGGGTTGATATCGCGCTTTTGATGACAGCCGGTATAACTGGATATTACACAACTAAGAACCTCATTTTGCTTGGCGTCTCGATAGTCTGTTCAATTGGCTTGTTTTTTTGCTGCGGGTACAGAGGCTCCATTTTTACCCCTTCATTTGCTGATGTTATCACCATAGTTTTTCTTCCCGCGTCTCTGGGACTACTCGTCTTTTCTGTCCTGAAAACGAAAAAGAGTTTACTTATCACTCAAGAGGACACTTCTGACAAATCATCGTTCTGTCCATCTTGTGGAAAAGAGTTGAGTAGCAATGCAATTATCTGCCTTTCCTGCGGCGCACCAACTAAAAAATATACAGGAAGTGGGCCTATTGACCTGTTTAAGCTATCAAGGTTCGTTCTCCTGTTTGGCTTGGTGCTTATAGGAGTTGGTGTTTATGATTATTTGTCCAATCTTCCATTGTCCGCTCCTGAATCGACTGACAGCGGAATGAGAGGCATTGCCGAACACGCAACAGATACACTTGTGGTACTCACTGAAAATGATAATAGAAGTTTTGCTCGAGCCGCTGGATCCAAGACCGTCGTTGGGGGAATCGTGGTGTTGTTCGCCGCCATAGCGATTCAAAAATCAGCAAAGCCTGCTTCAGGTTAAAAGCTCAATTTTAACTGATTTTGCCATGAAACGCTTACGCTGCTTTTTGGCCGGATTGACGATCGCGCTGTTAGCTGGCGGTTGTGTGACGCCTGATTTCAAACCCGTCAGTTCCATCCCTGGGGGCAAGGCGCTCATCTATATCTATCGCAAACCCAATTTCGCCGGCTGCCTTGCGAAGTTTGGGATTTTTGAGAACCACACCTACGTCGCCATGCTTGCCAACGGGACCTACACGCCCTACTTCGCCACGCCCGGCACCAATACCTTTGGCGCGACGTCCATGGGAGAAAACCGGATCAATGGCGTCCCGCTTCCCCGCACGGACAAGGATAACCTGTTATCCTTAAACGTGGAAGCCGGCCACACCTACTATGTGCAATTCACGATCGCCGGTTGGGGCCCAAAGATTCTCCTCGTGAAAGACGAAGTCGGTGAAAAGGGCATCAAATCCTGCAAGCCGGCAAAGTTCCAGCCGGGCGGTGATGTCAATTTGATCGTTGTTCCCATTCCCATATGAACCTATTGCCATTCGGCAAACTGCAGCTGCTGCGGCCTATTCATTTGAATTGAACGGTCGAATCAGGATTCCGTTCCTGAAATCCTTTCCACCCTGCTGACGCAACTTTGCGCGCGTCCGAGTGTTCATAAAACAGAAGCTTTGACCGAATACCGATTCCGTGTTCAGGCAACTATTTCATGAGCATCCCTTTCAGTTGGCTGTTCAATACAAGACGCACAAAGAAAATCTGGCTCGTCACAACCATCTACCTCGGTCTTTATGCCGTCCTGTCTCTATGTGGACGTTACCAGGACAACATGACGAGCATGGAGAGCGTCGGCGTCTATTGTATGTGCACATCCGATATCGATGAATGGCAGCCGCCCTTCATCATTGTTACACATTGGCCTGCAGGTCCCGGTCAGGTCCGCCACATGTCCGCCAGTATCACCGGCTATCTTTTCCTGCCATTGGCGTGGCTTGATCAAAAGTTTTGGCATCCCACCAAAGACGTGGTGTGGAATATTCAACATTAGCTGGAAGTCATTTTTGGGTTTGAATTTCTTTCCATCCCCAAGACTTGGTTTATCTTCCTTTTATGAATTTATTGCCCTTCGGCAAACTGGCGCCGCATAAACCGCGCGCATTTCTGCCCCTCGCCATCAACCTCGGCAATTGGGACGAGATCAAGCCGCTCTTCGCCCAGCTCGAGGAACGCGCTTCGCATTGCAAGACCGCTGCCGCGCTCGAGCAATGGCTCGTGGATTGGAGTGAACTTAACGCCGCGCTCGATGAGGAATCCTCCCGCCGCTACATCGCCATGACCTGCCACACGGACAATGCCGAGGCGGAAAAAGCTTTCCTGCATTTTGTCGAAAATATCGACCCGCACCTCAAGCCGTATCAGTTCGCGCTCGAGAAGATCTACATCGCCCATCCGCTCCGCGACAAACTGCCCGGCATAGTGGCGGCGGGCATCTTGCCTGCCGTAGAGCCGGGCTTCCAGCCCGGCGGAAAAGACGTTGACGTATCCAATCATCCTCATAGTTCAGAAGTGTCTCACATCCGCAGCGTGGTTCCGGGCGGCAGGATGCCGCCCTCCACAGCAGGCAAGATGCCTGCTGCTACAGGACGTTATGCCGTGTTTGATCGCGACGTTAGAAACCACGTGGACTTGTTCCGCGAAGAAAATGTCCCGCTGGAGACCGAGGAAGCCAAGCTCTGCCAGCAGTATCAAAAACTCAGCGGCGCGCTCACCGTCAATTTTCGTGGCGATGAAAAAACCCTCGTCCAGATGGGCCGTTACCTCGAGGAGCCCGACCGCGCCCTGCGTCAGGAGGCCTGGGAACTCGTCGCCAAACGCCGCCTCAAGGAAGCCGATAACTTCGAGGAAAATTTCGACGAGCTCATCAAGCTCCGCGCGCAGATCGCGAAGAACGCCGGCTTCGACAACTATCGCGACTACGCCTTCCGCCGCCTCGGCCGGTTCGATTACACGCCCGCCGATTGCCTCAAGTTCCATCACGCCGTCGAGACGGAGATCATGCCCGCCGTGCGCGAGATCCACGCCAAACGCCAGAAAGACCTCGGCCTTGGCAAGCTCCGCCCCTGGGACCTGAGCGTTGACCCGCAAAACCGTCCGCCGCTCAAGCCTTTTGAAGAGATCGACCAGATGGTTTCCCGCACGCAAAAGATTTTTGATCGTCTGGATGGCGAACTCGCCGGCGGTTTCCAGGAGATGCACGACCTGCACCTGCTCGACCTCGATAACCGCAAAGGCAAAGCCCCCGGCGGTTATCAATCCACGCTCGCCGAATCCCGCAAGCCGTTCATCTTCATGAACGCCATCGGCATCCATCGCGATGTGGAGACGATTTTGCACGAGGCCGGCCATGCGTTCCATGCACTCGCGACATCGGAAGAAGATCTGTATGCCTATCGCAGTGCGCCCATTGAATTTTGCGAAGTCGCCTCCATGGCTATGGAACTTCTCGGCAACGAATTTCTCAACGAATTCTACGCACCCACTGAAGCCAATCGCGCCCGTCGTACGCACTTAGAAGGCATCATCGGATTTTTCCCGTGGATGGCCACTGTGGATGCCTTCCAACATTGGGTCTATACGCATCCCGGCCACACCCGCGCCGAACGCGCCCGCGCCTGGCTCGACCTCATGGACCGTTTTGGCAGCGACGTGGACTGGACCGGCTTCGAAGACGCCCGCGCCCATCTCTGGCATCGCCAGCTCCACATCTTCATCCATCCCTTCTACTACGTGGAGTACGGCATCGCCCAACTCGGCGCTCTGCAGGTCTGGGCCAATTCAAAATTCGACAAGGTGACCGCCTTGAAGGATTACAAAAAAGGGTTGGCCCTGGGGGGCTCGCGCCCGTTGCCCGAATTATTTTCCACCGCCGGCTGCAGATTTGATTTCAGTGACAAGACGATTCAGCCGCTGGTAAGGATGATGCGCGACGAATTAAGCCGCTTGTAGCCCTTCGCTTGCGCCTCAGCCGCTTTCCTCTGCTGAAACAAGCTTGAGGACAGCGCCGTTTTGCTTAACCTGTGGGTTGAGCCCACAGCCACATCAACGGGTGCTCCGGGAATTTATGAAAATTGGAATCGTGACCGGCGGCGGGGATTGCCCCGGTCTCAACGCAGTCATTCGTGCCGTCGCCAAAACCGCGACCAAGCGCGGATGGGAAACCATTGGCATCATCGGCGGTTATGACGGCCTCCTCACCCCGCAAAATTTTCGCCCGCTCGATTACAAAGCGCTCGACGGCTTGCTCGTGCGCGGTGGCACCATTCTCGGCACCGCCAATCGCGGGCAATTCTGCGCCAAGACCGGCCATGGCGAAACGCGCCAGCTTCCCAGGGAGTTGCTCGATGCCACCAAACACGGCATGGAACAACTCGGCATCAAAGCTCTCGTCGCCGTCGGCGGTGATGGCTCCTTGACCATCGCCGAACAGATGCACGAACACGGCATTCCCATCGTCGGCGTGCCCAAAACGATTGATAACGACCTCGCCGCCACCACCGTCACGTTCGGTTTCGATTCCGCCGTGGCCTGCGCCACGGACGCCCTCGACCGCCTGCACACCACCGCCGAAAGCCATGGCCGCGTGCTCGTGCTGGAAGTCATGGGCCGTTACGCCGGTTGGATCGCCATCTACGCCGGTGTGGCCGGTGGTGCGGACGTTATCCTGATGCCGGAGATTCCCTTCAAGTACGAAAGCATTGTCGACGCCGTCAACGCGCGCGACCGCGCCGGAAAACATTTTACCCTCGTCGTCGCTGCCGAAGGTGCAAAACCTATCGATGGTGATTTCGTGACCAGCGGCGTTCAGCAACAAAACCGTGAAGCCCGCCTCGGTGGCATCGGCGCGATCGTGGCGGCCGAGATCGAGAAACGCACCGGCAAGGAAACGCGCGTCGTCGTGCTCGGCCATCTGCAACGCGGCGGCAGTCCTACCACCATGGACCGTGTGCTCTGCACCTTGTTCGGCGCTCATGCCGTCGACCTCATCGCCGAACGGCGCTTTGGCCGCATGGTCATGCACACCGGCAAGTCCGTGGAAAGTGTCCCGCTCAAGGAAGCTATCAAGTCTCTGCGCACCGTCCCGTTGGACGGCGGATTCGTCCGCGCCGCCCGCGCCCTCGGTATCAGCCTGGGTGACTAGACTCCCTGGCGTTCAAAGAACATCCAACAGCCAATCCCGCAGAGTCGAAGCTCAGGATACAAAAATTACTTGTATGGTGGTTTACAAAGAATTGCATATAATAAAAATACCCGCATTACAGTCGCATAATGCGGGTATTTTAAATTTAATTTCTCAATTTGTCGAGAGTAATTTTTAGAATAGTTTTCCCGCAAAATTCTCTAACTGCTCGCGTGTCCTTCAGGTCGGCCAAACGTCCGCGCCATCACTCCAAAAACTGCGAGCACCAACGCTGTCACGCAGAGCACCAGCAACCGCGCACTCCACGATGCCGCTTTGGCCGCCGTCGCGCGCAGCCCGATATTCAGGTCCGCCCACGTATCCACCACCACCGCCCGTTTGAACGTCAGCAACTTCCCCTGCTGGGGAATATTCGCGCGGATCACTGCCGGATTCGGCGCCGCGGCATCCTGCTGTTGTATGAGTCGCGACGCGAGGCGTGTGAGCGCCACATTGTCATCGGCATTGTTGCGGTCGATGATCTGTTGCGCGTCCTGTTGCGTGTAATTGGCGTCCGGGTTGTTGCGAAATTTTCCGCTCAGCCCGGCTGGTTCGCCGGCCACGGCGGATTGCCGGACATTCAGGCCCACCAGCGCCTGCTGCAATTTGACGTTGTTCAACTGCACCCGCGCATCCTCGTTGAAAGCCATGTCGTTGGCGGACAGCTCATACGCGGATTGGAACGCGCGCCGCGCCTGTTGTGGTTCGCCGTTCAGCAATGCGGAATTCCCCAGCGCGAACATCTGCTCCGCCTCCTTCGTCTTCTCCTGTTGCTGCCCGGCCTCATCCTGCAAATAGCTCTGCAGGTCCACCGTCGTCCCGGACACCAACTCCTGCTGCTGCAACTGCATTGTGCCGACCGGGGTCCGTACCTGCCATTTGTCATTCAGGAAAACGCGCCAGGTGATGTCTTCCAGCGGCAGGTCGAATTGCGGCGCGATCAATTTCAGGTCAAGCGAACGCGCGTCGGCCGTGCCGATCTGGCTGCTGAAAAAGAATTCCACCGGGATGGTCGCATCGCCGTGCGCCGGTTGCGCCAGCGGAATGAGAATCTCGTCCTCCTGGCGCGAAGGCCATACGCCGTTCTTGTTCACGAACGCAAACCAGAATTTTGCGTCGTGCGGCAGTTTGAGATGCAGCGGGCGCGCGTCACCCGGCTCCATTTCCAGGTGCACCTGGGTCAGCATCGTACCCGTGTCCGAGATGACCGAGGTGAACGCCACGTTGCGTACGCGCGCCGGCAGAAGCTTCGCCGCATCATGCCGCTCCAGCTTTAGCGGTAATTTAAAATCCGCTTCCACGAGCCGGAACGTAAAATTCGCCGGCTGCATCTGGGCCAGGTCGCCCGCCTGCAACGCGCGCGGAATGCTCTGCCACTCGGCGGTTTGCAGGCCGGACGAATCCGCATTGTCCGCGCGCACCTGCAAACGCCCGGAGGATTGCACGGTCACGAAGCCGCGCTGCAGGTTCACGTCGAGCGCCTGCACCCCGCGCAACACAGTCTCCGCCGAATTTTCCGCCACCGGCGTCTGATACGCCACTTGCAACAGATACGGCCCGATGACCCGCCGTTGCAGTTTGATTTCCCACTCGCGGTTCGGGCCGGAATCATTCGCGCCTTCCGTCGGACGAAAATCCGCCACCTGATCTCCCTTGAACGACACGCTCTCCGCATTGGTCGGCAGCAATACGCGGAACGATTTAACGCCCGTGTTCTCGATCTGATATTGCAGGTTCGCGGCGATCTTTACCTGCGCCTCATTCACACTCGCCTGTTGCAGGCTCGTCACCTGTATCCACGGGTCCACCTGCTCCACGTCCAACGCCAGGTTCCACGGCGCTTGCAAAACATGGAACGCCAGCACGCCCTTTTGCTTGATGCCGGATTTCTGCGGGTCGAGTTGCGTCACGCCGTCACGCGCACCCACCTGCAAACGCATCCCCTGCTCCGGCACGATCAACAACGTGCCGCGCTGCTTGGTGGCTTCGCGCAAGGTGAGCTGCGGAACGCTCCAGCCATTGGTCGCCTTCACGCCGGGCCCGGCCAGGCTGATGGTGAATTGCTGCTCACCTTCGGTTTTCCCGCTGAGATTCAAGGTGATGACGCGACCTTCGCTGGTCTTCATTTCTGTCCAGTGGCTCAACGCCGCCCCGCTGATCGCCTCCACATCAAAATTCGCGGGCAACACAAAGCTCAATCGGAAGATTCCCGCTCGGGTGATCGTTACCGCAGCTGTCGTGGCCAGCACCGTGCGATCCTCACCTAGTGAAAGCGTGTCCTGCGTTTCTACACGCACATCTGGTTCCACCGCCGACGCTTTCACTGAAGCCACCGCCGCCAGGTCCGAGTAACGGAATGCGCGTCGCACCGTCAGCCCGGGAATTTGCCCGGTCATTTTCTTTACCAGGTTGGCCGGAAAATCTTCGAGATTGATCGGTGAAAAATTATCCGCATTCACGTTGTCCAATTGCACCTCATTGCCCGTCGCCACGCCCAGCAACCCGATCTGTCCCGCCGCACCATCCATGGAGATCAGTCCGACCGGTTTCTCAAACGGCAGCGGCGTCACCGCCATCTGCGACCGGATCAGGACGTTGAAGGGCTTGGACCGTGCTCCGGTCAGGGTGACTCGCAGCTTCCGCGCATCAGGATCAAACCGCCAGAGCGAGACCAGCGGATTCGCCTTGCGCGTCTCGGATTGGCTGGCGTCGGCGACGTCCGTGATGGTCACACCCGCCGGCACCGTGAAGACCAGCTCGCTCAATTCGCCTTGCGCGGGACGGATGAAAAAGTTGTGCGCCCCTTCAATGACGCCCGCCGAAGGCGCATACAGTTGGGTGGTCTCTACGTAGAATACGGCCTTCTCGCGCTTCACATCGCGACTGCGCGGCGTCCATCCCACCCAGGTATCGCTGGCTGGCGAAAGCACAAGCGAAGCTACGGTGTTGGTGCCCACCGCGCGGCGTTGCGCGGAGATGGCTTGCGGCGAATTCACGTCCACATCCAGATCGGACAACGTGAGCACGACCTCGTTGATAAGCCCGCTCTGCACCGGCAGGACGAAACCCGTGTCGTTCTCGCGCTTCGTCACCTGCAATTGATATTGCACTTCGATGTCAAACGTCCCACCGGCCAGTGCGACGAGCTGTTGCGAACGTTTTGAACCCATAACCGCTTGCTCCAGCTTGAGTGATTTTGGAAATGAGATGTGCGTCATCACCGCCGGCTCGGAGAGCAGCGGCAGCAGCTGGCCTTTCTCCGCCTGCCAATGGATCTTTACCGTCGCCAGCGCGAATTTGTCCTCGATGCGGATCTGTTGCGTGACCGAATCCGCGACTGGCGCCGCCTGACTCAACGTAACCCCCAGCATCAACAATCCGATCAACATCGCCGCATGCGGGGCCACCCCGGTCACCGCGATGACCGTTTTCTCCGGCACGCGCCATAATTGTTTGAGCGCCGGGATCACCAGGCAGAACAGCAGATAAGCGCCCACGACTGCGAGGAATGCCGGCGCGCCATTCGTCCACCGCAATGCCGCCCATGCGAGCAGGGTCCAACCGCAAACTTTTGCGAATGATTTTGTCCCCCGTCCACCGGCCAGATAGGTGAACGCGAACATCACAAGCGCAAACACCCCCAGCAGCATCGCCGGCATCATCCTCCAGAGAGAAGATGTGTCCGCAGAAACATTCCCGACCTCGACAGTCAACGCGCTCGCCGCCTGTTGCACCGGCGCGAGAAAGGTTAATTCGCGCGGCAGACCGCCGGCGTCGTCCAGGGCAGCACCGGCCAAGTTGATCAACCGCACCGTCGCCAGTGCGATGGCCGCAAAACCGAACAACGAACCAGCGATGTGCCGCTGGCTGAACCGTCCGGCGTTTTGATCCCCTGCCCAGCGCCACAGCAGCAACCCGATCACGAATAACACTGCCGTGATGCCCAACGCACCATACGCACCGCGCCGCCCCAGCAGGCGCATCAATTGTGCGAAGCCTGAGTCGTCGGGCGTGCCCCCGACCGGCGACAGCGACCCTGCATTAAAGACCAATCGCTGTCCTTCATCCGGTTGCAACTTCCATTCAGCCAGCAGCACCGGCGCGTCCACTACCGGCGCGGCAATCGCTACGCGCTTCGCGTCCGTAGAGCGCGACGCCAGTTTCAGGTCGACCGTCAGCACGGCATCCGGCGCGGCGCGTTGCGGCAACGGAATCAACACCGCCTTCCCGTCGCGCACCGGCACCACGGCCTGTTCGTTGACCGTGGCTGACCACAGGTCTGTGCCGTCAGCGAGCGTCAGCCGGAAATTCGGATTGCCGCGGCTCTTCACGAAGTAACGCACATCCGTCAGCACCTGGCCTTCTTTCGAGACGCGCGTGGCGAGCGAGGCGCGGTCAACCACCTGGTTGAGCGAATCACCCTGCGCCAGCGGACTCAGCGCCAGTTTCAAGTCGAACGGCCGCGACGAATAACGATAAGCCGCCAACACGGGCGCATCGTAGAACAACCGGTACTCGGCCGGAATTTCGCCCGATTCCAACGCCAGCAGGCCGGATGAAACCGCCGCGGGCTTGACCTGGAACTGGTAGGAACTGATGACAATGGCGTGGCCCTGTTCCGATTGCGCATCCGCCGCGCGTGCGCCGGTGAAGGTCAGGGTTTCGCCCTGGGACTTGAATGGGCGTTCATATGTGGCGAGCAGCGTGTAAGCGCCCGACACCGGCGAGTGCAGTTGCACGACATATCCATTGGTCGTCTTTTGCCAGCTACGGATGTCTTTGCCGGTGAATTCGACATTGAAATATTCATCCGGTAATTCGAGGCGGAAGCCGGACATCGGCGCGCCGGAAATGTTGTAATTGATGACACTGCTGCCATACGCGACGCCTTCGCCGATGGAAAAAAGATGGAACGCATCCGCCTGCACCGTTTGTGGCAACCGCTCCACGCGCATCGTCGCATCCCAATTCGGATCACTGAGGCGAAACGCGGCCTGCAGTCCGACAGCTTTGCCCGGGAAAAATGCCGTGGCGATCTCTGTCAATGATTGCGAACGGTCCGTCGTCAGCCGGAAACCCGCGTCGGCCGAGACACCGATGAATCCGCGCACGGATTTCGCCTTCGCCACTTCGACGCGCGGCAACGTCCAGTTCGTTTCGCCGGGCGACTGGTTGCGCTCGAGTCGCAATTGCACGACCTGGCGGCCCAACACCGGCTGGCCATAGACCAAGCGGAGTTCCGCCGCCGTCCCGTCGGGAAGGTCGCGCAGGAAATAATCACTCAAGCCCGCCACGTTGATGCGCGCAATGGCATAACCACGCGGCACATTGAGCAGCAACTCGCGCAACGGCGCATCACGCACATCCAGTTCAATCTCCGCGTCGATGGCCAACTCGTTCTCTCCGAGATTGTAGGCGAGCACCTGTGACACGCCAACCTCTGGCAAAATCTGGTCTGCCTGGATCCGCAGTGCGAAATCCGGGCTGGAAAAACGGTAGGCAAACTTCTGGTCGCCCGTGCTGCGCAAGGCCGCCTTGGTGGTCTCATCTTCGGGAAACTGGTCCGGTGAAACCTGCGAACAGCCGCTCGCCTGCGCCACCTCCAACCGCACCGCGCCTTCGTTCACGATGCGGAAATAGCCGGCGAAGCGCGTCGCGTTTTCCGGGCGGAGTTGCATGGCATCAGCCGTTTGCGGGAACGCGCCGAGCGGTGTTTGCATCTGCACCTGCACCGCGAATGTTTCCTTTTGCGGCTGGTTGAATTGTACCACCAGCCGGCGGTCGTCGGCATTGGTTCCTGGCTCGATGCTCCAGGAGAGCACTTGGTCGCCGAGCACACGGGTGACTTCGCCCGAACCGCGCAGGAGCAATACGACGCGATTCATCTCACCCTGCATCACCTTGCCGTTGAGCAACGCCACCTGCCGCATGAGACCTGGACTCACCGTTATCTGGGAAAGCATCTCGGCAGCGTAAAATAGTTTTCCCGAAGCTTCTGTGCGCGCCTGCTTCCAGGAAAATTTTACTTCGCCACTGACCGGCAGATAGCTTGAGAAGTTCGTTCCCGTGCGGTCCGGCCGCGCCGCATCGGTGAAATTGAATTGCGTATCCGCCGGCAGACCCTGCAACACGACCGGCAGCAACGCCGCCGACGCGACATGGAAATCCACTGAATTCAAGTCGTCATGTTTTTGCACGGCGGCATCGAATTTTATCTGCACCGGAAAATTCCCCGACCGCTCAAAGGTGGCGACGACGCTATTCGCGCCCGCGTCCAGACTCCAATTCGCGTGCGCTCCGATGCTCGTGAGCGCCACGGGGCCGGCGAGCAATTCCAGCGAGCCGCCTTTGGGGTCTTCCACGACCGCATTGGCGGTGAGCGTGAACGACGCCACCTCGCCAGTGAGATCGCCGGTCAGTTTGAAATTATTCAAGGTAACTTCTTTGCGGGGCACACTCTTTCGCGTGACCCGCAGCGTGAAACTGCCGGCGAAGTCGGTTACGCCGTTCGGCTTGTTTTCGTATGGACTTACCAGGTCCACATGCGGGGAAAAGGTCTGTAGGCCGATCAGCGTCACGGTGTATCCATTCACGCTGTAGGTCGTGGTGCCGGAGAACTGGCCGTTGCCGCCGTCGCGCGCCCGCACGCTGAGGCAGATCGTTGTGTCATCATTGAAACACAATTCCAGTTCGAAGTCCGTGGTCGGCTGGGTGTCCGCGGCAAAGCCCAAAGTATAAGTGCCGGGCGTGAGATCGAATTTTGGGTTCAGCGAATCATCCGTGTTGCCGCTATTCAGAAATTTGGGTGACTTTGGCGTGCCGGTGAAGAGATACACGTTGAAGCCGCCGTCGTTGCCGACCGTGTTCCAATAATTGCCGGAGCGTTTACCGTCCGTGCCGATGCCGAAGAGCCGCGCGCCGGTGAGCTTGAGCTGGGCGACCGCCGCATTGGGGAGAAGCATGGTGAGCGCGAGAACCATCACGGTGGCGCTGATTTTGGTTTTCATAATTTTGATATTTTTATCAAGTCCGGACCTGACGACTTGTCAGGCATGGGTCAAAGGTTTGTAAAAAAGATGTGATGTAGCGCAGATTTTTAATCTGCTGTATCGCCGGGTTGCACCCGGCTGGTTGTCCGCACACTCCTGCGTCTCCCATGTGCTCGCCGGTCCGCGGATTGCAAATCCGCGATACGGCAGAATGAAATTCTGCGCTACGATTTTGGGTTAAATTCATTTCCCCTCCAGACTCGCCGCCTGCCGGATCATCCATTCCAGTTTCTGCGGGCGCGGGTCGGCGCCGTAGGTTTGCGGCACACCGCTGAGCGTGTGAAGCAATTGGTCGGGCGAAACCTCCTGCGCGAATGGACTCACAGCCAACCATTCCGAGAACGCGCTCGCCGTGGCCGCCAGGCGCATCGCGGCGCTCGATTGGTCGAGCGACACGCTGGTGCCGTTGTAGGGCACGGGCCATTCCTGCTCGTGATAATCGGTGGTGCCGGGGGTTTTGTAACGGATGCGCACGGTGGCGATAGGTCCTTCGCCGTTCGGATTCGTCTCAATCGTATAAAGTGCGTTGCCGGCTTCCTGCGCGGCGATCTCAGCGGCGTCCACCGTGTTATCGCGGAATTGTTCCTTGGTGAGTTGATGTTTGGCATAACCGATCTGGCGGTAGGAAATGACGCGTTGCGGATTGAACTCCACCTGCACTTTTACGTCCGAGGCCGCGATCTTGAGGGCACCGGCGAGTTGGCCCGCGAAATTCGCCGTCGCATCCTCGGGCGTGTTGATGAAACCATAACGGCCATCGCCATTCCGCGAGAGCTGTTCCAGCAGGTCATCGTTATAATCCTCCCAGCCGATGCCGAAGCAATCCAGCGCGATGCCCTGCTTGCGGAAGGATTCCACTTTTTGTTTGAGCACGGCGGGCTCCACTGTTCCGAGATTGGCCGCGCCATCGGTCAACAACACGACGCGGTTCATGCCATCGGCGAGGTAATGGCGCAACGCGGTCTCGTAGGCGAGTTTCATGGCCTCTTCGAGATTCGTGCCGCCCTCGGGCGTGAGGCCGCTGACGCGATCGAGGGCGTTGGTGGCGTCTGCGCCGGACACGCCGTCCGCGCGCAGTTGCGCGGTGCGCGAGAACGTGACGATGCTGAGCTTGTCCTGCGGCTGGAGTTGCGTGGCCAACACGCGCAACGCCTCGCGGATGATGCCGACGCGGTCCGCGCGCTCCATCGAGCCGGAATTATCGATCAACAAAACGAGGTTCAACGCGCGCCCGCCGATACGTCCGCTCGCCGCTGTCTTGAGGGAAAAACGCAGGAGATCGCGATTGTGCGCGAAAGGATATTGCGCGCGCTCCCACGCGAAGCCCACCGGCGTGCCGGCCGCCGGATCGGGGTCACGATAATCAAAAGCATTGATGAATTCCTCGCTGCGGATGGATGCGGGGTCCGGCAACTTCGCCTTCTCTAAACTCGCCGCCGCCAGCTTGAACGACACATCGCTGACATTCAGCGAGAAGGTGGAGAACCGGTTCTCACGCACCTGGACTTCCGGCTGCGGAATCGGCGCATTGGTGGAGGGCATGCGCGGGGCGGCAGGCGGCTCGCCGTTGGAATTGGTTGGCTCGTCAATATGGTAAAGTTTGCGTAGTCGCTCAACCTCTTGCGCTTGGGCGGCGATCTTTTTCTCCTGCTCGGCTTGTTCTTCTTTCAGGGCCGCGACCCCGCGGTTTTGCAGCGCGTCATAATCCGCTTTACGCTGCTCGCTGTACGCATCGGCAATGGCATTCGCGAGGTCGGCGGATTCCTGCGGGCTATCGCCCTTCATCGTGATGTCCATCAGCGTGGTGTTCCGCACGGGGCTGATGGAAAGACGGCCGCGCAACATCGCCTCTGCTGTCGCCTTATCCACGGTTTTACCGTTTTTCGACCACGTTTCGGTGAGGTGCAGCGAATCGATGACGCGGTCAAGCACGGCGGGTGACTTGATGATCTCAAATTCCGATTGGATGAAATACGGGTCGTAACCGCCCTGATTCGATGCGGTTTCGAGCCCGGCGGTATCAGGTGCGGTGCGCATGACCTTGATGCGCGCCGTGCTTTCCGGCATCGGACGCAACCCCGAGAGGATTCCCCAATCCGCGGCATTGGTCGTGGGCTTGGCGGGTTCGACCTGTTGGACCACGGCGGTCAGCGGCAGCTTTGTGTCCGTGGAGGTCGAAAGGACCTTCATCTCCAGGATGTTTAGAAATTTTTTGGAACGGTCGAGCTGATCCTTGGCTTCGTAGTAGGATTGAGCGGAAGCGAGTTGAGCTGTCTGAGTTTCATCCACCGACGCATACCGGCTTGTAAAACGATTCGTTGCTCTGGTTAAAGCTCCGACATAAGGAACATCTCCCATTACCGGCACAGTCGAATTCGTCTCCAACAAGTAGCGCATACCAGCGACGTCATCTAACGCTATCGAATTCGTTATCGAATTTCTAAATTTAGGTGTGGAGACTTGTTGCACGCTGCCATCCGCAAGGCCGATGTTGCCCTGGTGAAGGTGCATGATATCAGACCAGCCAAATTGCATATTAGATCCGTTGGTTGCGAAGACATCTGTGACTTTTCCGGTATGTTGAGTTTCTTCCTGGGGTTTGAAGGACACATACCCTTCTCCCTGTCTGTTTTGGGTTGGGGCGCCCAGTATGACATTGGCGTCCTTGTTGGCAAAAGCTGTGCCGGCGTGAAAGGTCACATTATCAATTCGGTCACCACCGAATTGCGCTCCCGCACTATTGACATTGGGGTTGTAACCGGCCGCATCCGGTCCAGAGAGTAGATTGGCATCGTAGCCTGCTGACCACTGCATCGTTGTGCCTCCGAGATTGATCGCGCTCTTGCTGTTTCCACTACTTATCGGCTCGGCGAGCGCAAACCCATGCTCTTCACCACGGCCAGCAGATTGCGCCGCTGGAAAATCCACAAAGTTCTCAACGGTTGTTGTCGCGGACCTTCCGCTGATGGTGGTGACCTCAGATATCGTTGGGGTTTGTGGCCCCAAATAGACTGTGGTCGTAGGAGCAGTGCTGACATACCCAACTGCGTTCTGTGAATAGACCGTGTCGGCCTTCGTAGTCTCTTTGGCGTAGCTATCGATAGTGAAATCTGCTGGCGGGGGAAGCGCCGGGGTGCTGTCCGCAGGCGCCATTCCACCCGTAGTAACGAGTGGTTCGGCAACCCCTTCCGGAACTGCCGCTTCAGACGATGCAGAACCATATTGGCCACGGTTCTCCCTTGCGACTCCCTTTGTCGCAAGGGTCACTCTATCGTCCAGCGTCAACGCCACCCGGCCATTGACGACCGGACCCCGGGCAAGACGGCCCATCTCTTTGGCTTTATCCGCCGGAATTTCCGCGACCGGCGATTCGCCCACGCGGCCCAAGTCGTAGGATTCACCTGCAACGGATGGAATATCTCTAATATAGGGGCGCAAGTCATCGAGGGTGGGTTTGTCACCTGCAGACTTGTTGTTTTCTGATGCCCACGTTTGTTTGGCGAGTTCAACCTGGCGAAGGTTATTCACAATGGCTGTGCTCTTCGCCCTTGATTTGGCCGAGCTCAAAGCCGGTAATATCATTGAGGCAAGTATGGCGATGATCGAAACCACTACAGCTACTTCGAGCAAGGTTACGCGCGTGCGCCGTCCCTCAGAGGAAAATTCCTTCGGCCTCACGGTCTTGAACTGCGCGAGCAGTTTTTCCCGGCGCGCGTCGGAAAGTTTCAGCGGCGCGCTGGTCGCTGCCGGGGACGTTTCGGCGGGTTGTGCTACGGTTTCACGCGTGAGCTCGATAGCAGTCTTGAGGCGGTCGTGGAGTTTGGCGAGCTCCGCATCATTGGCGATGGCCCAGCGCAGCAGCGCGGCTTCGTCCGCCGGCAATTCGCCGAGCAGCAGCGCGGTCACGCGGGCTTCGATCTCGGGGCGTGAAGGTTGGGGCATATCCGGGTTCATGGCACAACTCCCGTTCTGGCCAGTTCGTCGGCAATGGTTTTCAGCGCGTGATGCAGGAGATATCCCACATGGCCGACCGTGAGGCCGGTGCGCGCGCTGATGTCTTTGTAGGAAAGTTCCTCGTTGAATTTGAGCCGGATCAATTCGCGGCTGCGTTCATCCAGCGATTCGAGCGTGATGCGGACCAGCCCGATGCCTTCGAGCCGCACGATCTGTTCATCCGGCAACAGTTGCGCATCGGCGGTCTCGTCCGCGACGGAGCGGTCGTCGTCAGGATTCTTTTGGAGCGGGATGATCTTTTTGGATTTACGGCGGTGATTGAGCGCGAGATTATGAACGGCGCGATACAGCCATCGTCGTGGCTCGCGCACTTGTTCAGATCCGGCATGCAATTTCATGAACGCTTCCTGAACCGTGTCCTCGGCCAGCTCGCGGTCGCCGGTAAGACGGAGGGCATATTGCAACAGGGGCGACTCCAGCGCGGCAAACAATTCTTCAATCGTTTCCCGCTTCTGCGATTCCACCCCGGCATTGTCTGGTCGCGTTGCTGCCATGCCCGGCGATTTTTATCCGGCCTGTGATTCCCGAAAGGACATCGTGTTCATAGGGTATGACACCGGAGTCATCCCTTTCTTAGACGAAATCTGGAAAGAATTGCCCGTGCAAACCGTAACTGTCTGGCAGGAACGGGATTAGGGGAGTTTTGGGTTTAGTTGGGGGATAGTGGAAAAGGCCTTTTACGCGAATTACACGGGTTAACGCGGATTCCGCGATTCCCCCGATAGCGGTCCTAAAGGGGCCGGTTCTTAAAGGTTAGAAATTTTATTTGACAAAGTTTGACTTTTTGTTTATTGATGGGGGTGAACTTTGAATAGTTCGCGTTTTGGCCGTATTTCGCAAGAATGGCCAGAGCTTGTTCTTTGACATTGGCCGCGTAGCGGCCCTTTATAGTTTCTGGTTTCTAGTTTGGAGTTTCAGGTCGGGGAAAAAGCCGGCTCGCGAGGACTCTCGCCCCACCATCGTTACGTGACAAGTGACGGGTGGCGGGATGCGAACGGCTCCCCACCGGGGCCTAAGCCTATCTAAGGCTGTTTAAGGCAGGTTTTTTATTTGGGACGGCCAGCAGAAAATGTCAGGTGACGGAAAGGCCTGAAATACTGAATCCAGAATTCAAAAAAGGCCGGAATACTGGAAATACACGATTTTTTGCGCACACAACATTTAGCCGATGGCAGGCATGGAGTTGCGCCAAATCAAGTCGTTTGATGATGCCGCAAGCGCGCTTCGGCGAGATCAATGTCCCGCTGGATGCGGCGGAGGACTTCATCGTTGATGACGTCCTCGTTGCGCAGTTTAACGATGGTCTTGCGCTCCACTTTGAGCGCCTCGTAGGAGAGCCGCTCGTATTCCGACGAAAAAAGGCGGAGTTCCCTGCCCGCGTTTTCCGGTTCCGCGCCGGCCACCTGCTTGATGTGGTCTTCATATTCCACGCGCAAGCGTTGGAGCGCGTCGGCCTTGGCGGGATCGGTCTCGGCGATCTCGTTCAGTTTGGCCAGCGCTTCGAGGTTGGCTTTGAGCCGCGCTTCGCGTTCCTCGTGTTCCATCGAGTTATCGTCCTCAACACCCAGACCGCGGATGAGCAGCGGCAGGCTCAGGCCTTGCACGACAAGCGTGGCGAGAATCACCACAAACGTGAGGAACAAAATCAGGTCGCGGCCCGGAAACAGCGAGCCGTCCTGTTTGGTGAGCGGCAGGGCCAGCGCGGCGGCAAGCGAAACCACCCCGCGCATTCCCGTCCATGCCACAATGGTGACGTGCTGCCATTTGGGATACGGGTCATGTTTACAGACGCGTTTTAAGAAGAGTCGCGGCAGGTAGGTCGCCGGGAACACCCAGAGGATACGGATGATGATGACCGCCAGGCAGGTGAGCAGCGCGTACCAGACTAATTGCGAAGTCGAACCATTGTGATTGGACAAGCCTTGTAACACTCCCGGCAATTGCAATCCGATGAGGATGAAGACGAAACCGTTCAACAGAAATTCCACCATGTCCCACACCGGCCCGCCCTGGAGCCGGGTGTTGAAAGTAAGCAGCTCCGGCATGCGCCGCCCCAGGTACAGGCCGGCGGTCACGACCGCGAGCACACCGGAAACTCCCAATCGTTCGGCGATGAGATAAGCCGCATACGGCGTCAGCAGCGAAAACGTGACCTCGATGGGCGCATCATCCACACGCTTGTGGAATTGCGCCGCAAGCAGACCGATGACCAGTCCAAGCGCGATCCCGCCGAGACTCACGATGAAGAATTGCGCTCCCGCGTGCGCCAGTGAAAACGAACCGGTGACCACGGCCATGATCGCAAATCGATACGCGACGAGGGCCGTGGAATCGTTCACGAGGCTTTCGCCTTCCAATATCGTGACGATGCGGCGGGGAATGCGGAGCCGCTCGGCGATGGCAGTGGCCGCGATGGCGTCTGGTGGAGAAACAATGGCGCCCAAAACAAATCCGGCGGCGAGCGGCAGGCCCATGAAATAGTACGCGAGATACGCGACGGCGACCGTCGTGAACAACACCAGCCCGACGGCGAGGAAAGAGATGGGACGCAGATTCGCCCGGAAATCGCGCCACGAGGTGAACAACGCCGCCGGAAACAACAGCGGCGGCAAAACAAAAAGAAACACCAGGTCAGGATCGAGGCGAACTCGGGGAAGTTTGGGGATAAGGCCCAGCACCAGCCCGCCGATGACAAAGAGAATCGGGTACGGGATATGAAGCTTGCGCGCGACCAATGCCAGAATGGCAACGGCCATCAATAATCCGACGAAGATTTCAACCACTCCTGTCATGCCGCGCGCAAGTTAATCGTGGAAAGATGAAAAGACAATGACCCGGACGAATTTGGGTCGGAACCGGGTTTGCGGCTGCGCCCGCCAATCCATAGAATCATTGAAACAGGACAAGACACATTTAACGGATGCGATGCTTATGAGAAAAAAACTGCTGGGGATGCTATGTGTGATAACGTGGACAGGCGGGCATGGCCAGGCAGTTGCAGCCATTAATCCTGGTCAGCCCGCATTTCCTGGTTTCTTTTACACCATTTCCGCCAACGGAATCCGCAACGGCAAATCCACGATCACGAATGACGGCGCTCCCTTTGGCATTGATACCCCCGGCACAACGACCTGCGGCGCGCAGGAATGGGCCGACTCACTGACGTATCCAACCAATAAACTGAACGCCGGAGGTGGCAAGGCGTTGTTTTCTCCGGGCATCTACCAATGGAGTTCGCAACTCCTGCTTTCCAATAACTTTAATGTGGGATGGGTGTTGGAGGGTGTGTCAGCCGAGGCCAGCGTTATCCGTTATTCCGGCCGGACCGTTGATGGCGTCATCCGCGTGAACAGCATTTTGACCAACGATTCGCAGCTCGGTTTTCAATTCCGCAACTTGAGCATTTTTTCGACGACAAACATGCAAGGCGCTTTGATCCGGCTCGGTCATTTGTCGCAGGGTATCATTGAAAACTATGCCCTGGGCAGCTGGAATGCCCTGACCAACAACGGCGCCCCCTGGTTCAAGGGGAGATTTCAAATCCAACATGGCCTCTTGAACCCGGGCACTGAGATCCCTTCACTCATCGGGATCCAGGACGATGGCGGCCAGGGGAACAGTTTTATCATCCGGGACGGGATCACGGTGAACACCGCAGTTTCCGTTTATACCATGGTGGATCATATCCAGATCTACGGAAATTCATGGCAGGCCAACGGGTCTTATTTGAGCAAAGGCATCGTCGTAAAAGGAAAAACCACCTGGACCAACACCAGCCCGTTTAGCCTCGGATTCGCAGTGGTGGTCGATAACGACCTCGTCAATGACCGGAATATCCACGACAACCAATGCTATCGCGGAATCGGCGATGTATTCACAAAAAATCAGATCACCATCAAAAATGAGGGTCTGGAGGATTCCACTTATGTGGTTTGTATCCAGCCGGACGGCCATGTGCTCATTGAAGGCGGTTTCTGGAAATCCATTGAGCTGACCCATTACCCGGCCCTCGACGGACTGGGTTATTCTTTCACTGGCGGTGCGTCACCCAGTCCAAAGGTGATCCAATATGGCGTCGCTGCCAGCGGCAATGGCGGTTTGAATTTTGGGCCACATTTTTCCGTGAACGAGTACGGCGACGTTGTTGCTAATTCAATCCTGCTGAGCGGAGGCGAGATCGCTGTTCAAAAGGGGGGTTATACGTCTGACCTATTGGTTCCCGGCTTAAATGGGACCAATGTGCTCCATATCACAAACGGGATCATCATGGGTGTCACCCGCGAGTGACCTCGACCATTGAGAGTGGAGATTCGCGAGAAATCGCTTTTAAGATGGTGCCGACGGAGGGGGTCGAACCCACACACTCTCACGAGTACTAGATTTTGAGTCTAGCGCGTCTGCCAATTCCGCCACATCGGCTACCAAGGCAGAGAAATATAAATCCCCGAAAACCGAAGTAAATAAGTTTATTGTGGGAGGTGGCAGTGCGTCGGCCGTGAATTCTATGTTTTTGGCTTATATGTAGCGCAGATTTTAATCGACCGTATCGCCGGGTTGCACCCGGCAAATGGTCGGAAAGTTCCTGCGGCTCCGGTGCCATGGTCATCTGCGGATTACAAATCCGCGATACAGCAGAATGAAATTCTGCGCTACGGTCGTCGGTGCGTGAGGTTCACGCATTCATGCGCGAATTTCACGCATTTTGACGGAGCTAACCTGTTGATTTGGCCGTATTTCGCGTGGTACGGGCGATGCTAAACAAAAAGCATGCAACCGGATCTGGCCATGACCGCGGGAAAGCCAGCCAGCCTGTGGGACAGGAAGGGGTGGTTGCGGAGATTTATGAACGGGATCAGCAGGGCATTAAAGTCGCAACCGGAACCGGCACTTCCGATAAAACCAACCATTCTTCATCCGGTCGAGAAACTCACGCTGCATAATTGCGGGCTCTTCGAATTGTATCGCGGGGAACCGGCGCGACCCTACCTGCCGCTGCCGGGGATCTGGGTGGTGAACAAACTTTCGCTCGTGGAACTGAAGGAGGGGCTGTGTGAGTACCGGTTCGAACTCAACGCCGTACCGGACACCATCTGGAAGTGTTTTTTCCAACGGGTCTTCCCATCTACACAGGCGCGGTTCGATCACAAGTACCTGATGATCGTGTGCAAGCCGGATGAACTGGAGGGAACGTACTTTGAGATCAAGGACGCGATGCTCATGGCGAGCGAATGGTATGCGGAAGACCGCGACCAACTGATACCGCTGGTGATGGCGCTGGATGAACATCGCCAGGCACAGGCTGAACTGGAAGAGAACCGCAAACTAGGGCTTCGGAATCAGTTCGAGGGGCTGCCGCTTTAAGGTTGGGGTTCGCCGGGGGCTCTTCCATACCGCGCGCAACGATGCGCGCGCCGCGCTTGTAGGTGAAGTAGGAATACGTCCACTGGATGAGCACGCTGAGGCGGTTGCGGAAACCCACGAGGAAAACGAGATGCACCAGCAGCCAGGCCATCCAGGCGGGCCAGCCGGAAAGTTTCAACTTGCCGATCTGCGCGATACCTTTGGAGCGACCGATGGTGGCCATGTTGCCTTTGTCCCAATACGAAAATGGCGGACGCGTTTTGGCGGGGCCATGCTTCAATTCGTCATCGATGATGCGGGCGGCGTGACGGCCCATCTGCATGGCCGCAGGCGAAACACCGGGCACGGGTGAGCCATTCTTTTTGAAAACCGTCGCGAGGTCGCCGATGGCGAAGACTTCCGGATGGCCGGGCAGGCTGAGGTCGGGATTCACTTTGATGCGGCCGGCTTTATCCACGTCCACGCCGAGTTTTTTAGTGATGGGCACAGCGGCGACGCCGGCGGTCCAGAAAATATTTTCAGCGCGGATGACTTCGCCGTTGTTCAATTCCACTTCGCCGCGCCGGATATCCTGCACGCGCATGGAGGTGCGGACCTGCACACCGAGATGTCTCAATTGGCGCGTAGCGCTCTCGGCGAGGTCGGGCGGGAAATTGGAGAGGACATATGGCGAGCCTTCCACGAGGATGATGTGGGCCTGGGCAGGGTCGATGCGGCGGAAATCGCGCCGGAGGACGGTGCGCGCAAGTTCCGCAAAAGCACCGGCGAGCTCCACACCCGTGGGTCCGCCGCCCACGACAACCATAGTCATGAGACGGGTCCGCTCCTCGACGTCGTTCGTGTTCTCGGCGCGCTCGAAGGCGAGCAGAACCTGCGTACGGATGTGAGCCGCGTCCTCGAGCGTCTTGAGGCCGGGCGCAAATTGTTCCCACTCGGGATGGCCGAAATAGGTGTTCCCGCTGCCGAGGGCGATGACGAGATAATCGTAAGTCAGCGAATTTTTTGATAATTGAACGGTGCGTTTCGCGAGGTCGATGCCCTCGACGGTGTCCATCAGCACGATGATGTTTTTATGTTTGGAGAGAATGGCACGGATGGGTTGGGCGATATCGGGCGCGGAAAGGCCGGCGGTGGCCACCTGATACAACAACGGCTGGAACAAGTGATGGTTGGTGCGGTCAACGAGCGTGACGCGGACGTTGGGATTATTGAAATGCTGGCAAAAGGTCAATCCGCCAAAGCCGGCACCAAGAACGACGACGTGTTTCTGCTCCTGCTTCTCCATGGAAATAATGTGCTTTCAACCGGGGAAAAACGCAAATAGCGGAGAATTTCTGATCCAGCCATTTAGTTCTGCCTAATACCCCGGTGGTGGTGTTTGATTGCGGGTGTCTTCCATCACACCCCACAAGTCGAGGGGATTGAAGGCGCGGCCAAATTTCAGGAAGCGCACGCTGCCGTCGGTAAACACATGGTTGGAACCGCCACCGCTGTTGCCGTTACTGTCTTTTTGTGTGCCGGAATGTTTGCTTTGGTCCAGCCGCAGCAGGTCGTCGTAATTCTCGTAGTCCATGAAATAATCATCGGCGTCATAGGCTTTTTCGCCGAAGACGATAGTGTCCGCAGGATGCGTGATGACGTTCTGCGACATGGCCAAAGAGGCGTCGCCGGCATCGTAGCGCGACCAGATGTCATCGCCGAGGGATTTAAAATAATCGTTCCAGCCGTTGATAATGTAGCTGCGCGGGGCGAGGTCAACCGGATCGGGGCTGCCGGTGAAGGTGGCGGGTGTGGGGCCGTCATCGGGGCAGTGAAGTATGGACGGGTCACCGAAGCTGGCCTTGAGGCGCGAGGGCCAGGTGTTGGTGGTCCAGAGGCGCGGCGGAAAGTAACCTTCATTCTCATCCAGATATATCTTCAGGGAAACACCCAGTTGGCGCATCTGGTTCATACAGGAAATGCGTTTGGCGGATTCTTTGGCACGGCCGAGCGCGGGCAGAATCATCGAGGCGAGAATGGCGATGATCGCAATGACCACGAGCAATTCGATGAGCGTGAAAGCCCGGTTGCGTGGGGTCATGCCTGAACGCCTCATGATGCCTACCAATTGGCGCGCAATTGAGAGGAAGGTCAAGCGGGAAGGGACGGCCTGGTTTAACCGCGAAGTCACTGAGGTATAAGAAGTCAGCACTATGATTAATTATATCATTCTCATGATTAGCCACTTAGGTCTGTCATCTTTGACTATTGGCGGCAATATGGGATGTATGCGGTGTTGGTAGCAGCCTAAGCCGGCCTTCCTTCCTGAAGGCCGTCGCGGGGGAACCAAATTCCTCGAAGGGTTTCGAGGATGGGGCGCAAAGCCGCGGGTAACCGTGGCCAAGGTCACTTTCAAGACCAAGCCCGTCAGCTAACCTCGCCGGCATTTGGAAGGGCGATCCTCTGGGTTCCGCCGGAACGGGACATCATGTTCACCCCGTATGAAATCGCGTTGCGCATTGCGCGGCGGGAAACCGTCGTGGTGTGCAACCACATCGGAGAACTATATGAACTATATGAACACTCTATTCGCAATGAACAATTTAGCACCGGTTGAAATCGGTCTTTGGGCATTCGTAGTGGTCTTTCCGCTGGCGTTCGGGCCACTGGTGCTCGGGGCGGTGTTCATCCGGGAACGGCAGGTGGGTGTGGTCGTGAAGAAATTCGGCGGCCGCTCACTCGCAGCCGGACAACTGATCGCGCTCAACGGCGAGTCTGGTTACCAGGCGGACACATTGGCGCCTGGACTGCATTTTGGGTTTTGGCGATGGCAATATCGCATCATCAAAATACCGATGGCCGTGGTGCCACAGGGCGAGATAGCGCTGGTGCTGGCCGCAGCCGGCGAGTCCATCCCCACGGAACGCATCCTGGGCAAAGTTGTGGAGTGCGACAATTTCCAGGACGCGCGGAAGTTCCTGGTGAACGGCGGCGAGAAGGGCCGGCAACTGGGCATCCTCACGGCGGGCACGTACCGTATCAACGGTGCGTTGTTCAACGTGATCACATCCATGACGGCGGCGCAGCACGGGATGTCGGCGGACCAGTTGCAGTTGCAACGCGTCGAGCCGGACCAGGTGGGCATCGTGACAACGCTCGATGGATGGTCCATCGATGCCGGGGAAATTGCGGGGCCGGTGATCGCCGGTCACGATAATTTCCAGAATGCGCATGCGTTCCTGACGGGTGGCGGACGGCGTGGTCTGCAGGAGCAGATATTGTTGTCCGGCACGTGGAACCTGAATCCGTGGTTCGCGCAGGTGGAACAGGTGCCGATGGTGCAGATTCCCATCGGTTACATCGGCGTGGTCATCTCGTTCGTGGGCATGGCACACGTGGATGTGAGCGGTTTGGAGTTCAAACACGGCGACCTGGTGAACGTGGGCCACAAGGGCGTGTGGGTTACGCCGTTGTATCCGGGCAAACATCCGCTCAACACGCGCGTGATGAAAGTGGAACTGGTGCCGACGACCAACATCGTCCTGAACTGGGCGACGCGGACCGAAGCGCATCATTTCGACGAGAAATTATCGTCCATCACGGTGCGGTCGAAGGACGGGTTCGCGTTCAGCCTGGACGTGGCGCAGATCATCCACGTGGGTGCGCTCGACGCGCCAAAAGTCATTTCGCGCGTGGGCTCGATGCAGAACCTGGTGGATCATGTGCTGCAACCGATCGTGGGAAATTATTTCCGCAATTCGGCGCAGCATTACACGGTGCTCGACTTCCTGAGTGCGCGCAGTGAGCGCCAGCAGGAAGCGGCGGAACACATCCGCACCGCGCTCGGCGCGTATGATGTGCAGGCGATCGATACGTTGATCGGCGATATCAATCCGCCGGCCCAGTTGATGCAGACGCAGACGGACCGGAAGATCGCCGAAGAACAACGGAAGACCTACGAGGTGCAGGAAGCCGCGCAGGTGCAGCGACAACAATTGGTGCGGCAGACGTCGCTGGCGGACATCCAGCAGCAGGTCGTGGGTTCGGAGCAAGGCGTGAACATCGCCGAACTCCAGGCGAACGCGCACATCAAGCAGGCGACGGGCGAAGCCGAGTCTGTGCGGCTGCGCGCCATCGGCGAAGCGGAAGCCATCCGCGCGACGGGCATGGCGAAGGCGGAAGCGTATCGCGCGGGCGTGGAAGCGCTGGGTGCGCAAGGTTACACGGTGATGCAGCTCATGCAGATCGTCGGCGAGCGCAACGTGCGCATCGTGCCGGACGTGGCGGTGAGCGGGAATAACGGCAGCACCGGATTGGTGGATGGCTTGCTCGGCGTGATGCTGCGCAACCAGGCCGACGGGAAACAGGCAGAGAAAAACTGAACGGTTAGAGCAGTCAGAAAAGGGAGCGCGTCACAAGCTGTGACGCGCTCTCCACGTTAAACGCTTTAAACGAAAACAATCTCAGGCGTGTTCGCGTTCTCGTCCCAGCCACGCGTTGGTTCGGCGGTCACGGAAGAGATGTCCTTGATGGATATCTGGCGGCCACGCGTCTTGGGACTTTTAATCTCGATCTTGGACGGGTCGCAGGTCTGCTGGTTGACCTTCTGGTGCGGCGCGGGTTTATAGCGCACGTAAAGCACCTTGGGCGTGGTCGGTGCAAAATACAGGATGCGCGATTTGTCCGGGATACAAAGATACGCCTTGTTCATGATGGTGCCGCCGAACTTGAAGCGCTTGAGGTAGCTCGCCTTGCGGTCGGTGTAGGCGCAGGTGAAAACAGTTTCACGGTCCGGCAGGCCGCAGAAAAACAATTCGGGCCCGACGAACAGTTTTTCCGGAAGCTCGGTGACTTTGTAAGTGCCGTCTTTGAAGACGAGCAGAATTTTGTCGAACTTGGTGCACTCCACCTTGAATTCCTCGCCGTTGACTTTGTAACCCACGTAACCGGTCTCGCGGTCATAGGCGACCTTGAATGCCTTGAACGCAGCGGCCTTCACATCTACTTCCTCGTGGCGCGCGGACTTGGTGGTGAGGCGCGGATAAATGGGGCCGTATTTCTCCAGCAACGCCTCGAGATGGTTGATGACGTATTTGGTGAGGTTCTTGAGATGCTTGCGGGTCTCGGCGAGATCGGCGACGACCTTCTCCATCTCCTCACGATGCTGGTTGATATCGAAGAGCGAGATGCGGCGGATGCGGACTTGCAGCAAACGATCCACATCGGTGTCGACAATCTCGCGGACGAGTTGGCGCTTGAAAGGTTTGAAGCCATCGAACACGGCGGCACTCACGGCTTCACTGGTCTTGCACTTCTCGATCAATTTATAGATGCGTTCCTCGATGAAGATGCGTTCGAGCGTGCGGTAATGCAGTTCGTCCTGCAGTTTTTTCTCGCGCAACTCGAGTTCGCGCTTGAGGACGGCGATGAGCTGGTCGGTGTTCTCGCGCAGGACCTCGCTTACGGTCAATTCGACCGGACGATTGTCTTTGATGACCACGATGCGGCTGGCGATGGTCACTTCGCAATCGGTGAACGCGTAGAGGGCGTCGATGAGTTTCTCCGCGTCCACGCCGGCGGGACACTTGATCTCGATCTCGACGTTCTCGGACGTGAAATCGTTGATGGATTTGACCTTGAGCTTGCCCTTTTGTGTAGCGTCCTCGATAGAGGCGATGAGCGAATCGGTCGTGGTGGTCGGCGGAACTTCGGTGATGACCACGGTGGATTCGTCGCGCGTCTTGATGCGGGCGCGCACTTTCACGCTGCCTTTGCCATCCTGATAATCGCGCGCGTCCATGAGACCGCCGGTCTGGAAATCGGGCAGGCATTTGAACGATTGTTTCTTGAGGATGGCGATCTGCGCTTCGAGCAACTCGGGGAAATTATGCGGCAGGATGCGCGCACTCAAACCGACGGCGATGCCTTCGGTGCCGAGCATGAGCGTGAACGGCAATTTGGCCGGGAGCGTGATGGGCTCCTTATTGCGGCCATCGTAGCTCGGGATGAAATCAGTGATCTCGTCGTTGAATAATTCCGTGCGCGCGAGTTCGGTCAGGCGGCATTCGATGTAACGCGGCGCGGCGGCGGGGTCGCCGGTAAAAATATTGCCGAAGTTGCCCTGGCCTTCGATGAGGTAACGCTTGTTGGTGAGCACGACGAGCGCATCGCCAATGGAGGCATCGCCGTGCGGATGATATTTCATCGTGTCACCGACGACGTTGGCGACCTTGGTGAAACGGCCGTCATCGATGCGATGCAAGGCCCAGAGGATGCGGCGCTGCACCGGCTTCAAACCGTCCGCGAGGTTGGGGATGGCGCGGTCACGAATGACATAGCTCGCGTAATCGAGAAAGCCACGGTCCACGCGCGTGTGCAGGCCGATGGCGAGTTTGTTCGGGTCGAACGGACGATGTGTGATCCCCCCGACGGCCTCCGCCACAACGTGGTCAGCGCCATTGCCGTTGGCGTCGGATTTCTTCGCCGGTTTAGCCGCAGGCGCGGGTATCGGAGCCCCTTCGATGGGCAGTTCAGGTTGACCGGAATCTTTCTTACGTCTTGCGGCGCTCATGTATCACCTGAATTAAGCCGCAGATGGCCGATGCTTTCAATCGCGGAATTTGAATAGTAAGGCTTATACATCTGTGACAATTTTGTAACAATTGCCGAATAAAAATCGTTGAAACTGTTGCAATTACGACGGGAGAGGACAATATTGAGGTTGGAAATCCAGGGCTAGCAGCACCATGAAAATCAGTGCACGAATTTTGGCGGAGCGTTTACACGGATCCATCGAAGGTGATGGAGATGTGGAACTGACCGGTGTTGCGTCCATCGCGCGGGCGAGTGCCACCGATGTGACGTTTGCCGACAGCGCGCAGAGTTGTGTGGAGGCTTTTGCCAGCCCGGCAGGTGTGGTTTTAATCCCGCGCGGCGCGCCGGCTTCGGCGAGAACAGTGATCCGCGTGGAGAACAGCCGGGAAGCTTTCGCCGTGACCATGACGATTTTTCACGCGCCCCAACTTTACGCTGCGGGAATCGATCCGTCGGCACGCATTGCGAAGAATGTGCATTTGGGCGAAGGCGTTTTCATCGGCCCCAACGTCGTAGTAGGCGTGGGCGCATCGATTGGAGACAACACGGTCATCCTGGCGAATTGTGTTTTGGGCGAGGGCGTCACAGTGGGGACGGACTGTGTGCTTCATGCGAACACCACCTATTATTCCAATGTGCGACTTGGGGACCGGGTGATTGTGCATTCCGGCACAGTCATCGGAGCGGATGGTTTTGGTTACGCCCGCAAAGCTTCGGGCATCGTGAAGATGCCGCAGATCGGCGGGGTGATCATCGGGGACGATGTGGAGATCGGCGCGAATGTGTCGATTGATCGCGCTACGATGCATTCGACCATCATTGGCAGCGGCACCAAGATTGACAACCAGGTGCAGATAGCGCACAACGTGGTCATCGGGCGGAACTGCATGATTGCGGGTCAAACCGGCATCGGCGGCAGCACGCGCATCGGCGATAACGTGACCTTGGCAGGCGCGGTGGCGGTGGTGGACCACGTTGAGATCGGTGCAAATTCCGTCGTGGGGGCGATGAGCCTTGTGACGAAGAATGTTCCGGCCGGCACCTGTGTGTGGGGCATTCCCGCGCAACCGGGCATGGCGGCCAAACGACAAAATGCCGCGCTGCGACGGCTCCCCGGAGCGTTGAAGAAATTGCGCGGCGCGCCAGCGCACACCGAAAACGGAAATGGTAACGGGGCTTTGACCAACGGCGATTAGAACCGGCTTCAGTCCTCCATGGGCACTCCGGCTTGCCGTCCGGCGAATTCAACGCAAGCTGACAGTTCGGATTGGCCCAAAACGGGGAGGTGTGCTATGATTCTGGCAACGACGTCAAGGCATGCTGAAAGGTGTCTTTGGGCACGGGCATAAACCTCCTAATCGCGATTCCGCGAGTTCTCCTCTCCATTATGGGCCGGGGTCTAACCGTATTTCCGTGCGTCTGGCTGGTATTGGCCGATCAAACGCGCGCAGATATTTATGTCCCGGGTGATTACCCGACCATCCAGGCGGCAATCAATGCGGCCAGCGGGGGCGACGTTATTCATCTGGCGGCCGGACGTTATCACGAGGCGCTGGTCATCACTCAAAGCGTGACGCTGGCAGGCAGTGGCACGAACAATTGCATCGTGTACGCTTCCACGAATGTTCCTTTGGTATCCATCACCGGGCCGGGCGCGGTGACGCTCTCAGGCTTCGAGATCAACGGGGGAACTTACCTCAGCGGATTTTACAATGGTACTTCTTTCCAGGGCATCACGGCCACGAATGTGAACCTGGTGCTGAACCAGATTGTGGTGAACCAAATCATCAATTTCATGGTGACAGAAACGGACGGGACACTAGCGGCGACAAATATTGCGTTGTGGACGCGGGATTTGCTGGTCCAATGCGATGTGGGCCTGGAACTGGATGGTTGCATCGGCGTCATCAATGGGCTGTCGCAAAATGGCGGTCGGATCGACCATACGGTCAACATCAATGGGGCATCAAACCATCATTCCGACGTGACGATTGCGAATGCGACGATCCGCACGTCGCAAGGCACCTACGGCAATTGCATCCGGACGTATGTGAATTCAAACGTGCGGATCACCAATTGTTACCTGTATCGCGGCACGGGTGAAGCGGTGCCACCATATCCGGGATTCAATCACAGCGCGATCAGCGTGAACGGCTACAGCAACACGGTGACGATCAGCGGCAACACCATTTCGAACGCGCCGTGGGCGATGTACTTTTATGGTTCGCCCGGAATCGGTGGCAACCAGATCATGGTACAGGACAATCTAATCCTGAACTCGACGATTGGGGGCGTGGTTTTGGACGGACTGAATTACAAAGGCATCGACCTGGGTGACGGCGCGTTGGACAGCCATGGCGGCAATGTTTTCTCCGAATCGCCGAAGCCGGCGACTTATACGAATGACGTGCTGTTCACGGGGTCAAGTGCGCCATCGAGCGCGAACGTTATGGCGTTGTATAATACGTGGAGCAACCCGACGAATACCGACAGCGTGGTCTACGACAGATTGGACGATCCTAAATTCGGACGGCTCATCACCACGCCGCTGCTCATCAAATCGTTTGCGTGGAGCCCGATGCATCAGCCGGTGCTCTCGTGGGCCGAACGCGGTGCGGGCGAAGACTATACGGTGGAAACCTGCACGAATCTTTCCGCACCGTCGTGGAATCCGGCACCCGGAACCTGGCCGATCACCAATGCGGGCCTGGCGGACATGGTGTGGACAAATTCAGTACCAGCGACGGCGAATCTGTTTTACCACCTGCGCTCAAATCTGCCGTGAGCTGCGTCCGTCCTTCGCCGAAAAACGCCCGTCTTCAATTGTGGGATTTCACGGGAGGATTTTTGCCTCCCGCAAATGGATTGATGATTGCCAATCCACGCAGCACCTGGCCGGAATGCAAATCTTCGGAATACACTATTTTGCATTTGGCCTCGATGGCGGCGGCCAGGATCAATGAATCATAAAATGAATACCGCGCCTCCTCCTGGATGCTCAACGCCTGCTGATAAAGCGCGACACTGGAAAATACTTCGCACAATGGCGCGAGGACGGTTTCCAGATAGACACGCGCTTGTCTTCCGGTCATGGGCGCGGCAAATTTTCGCGTTGCCACATTCAGAAATTCCTGCAGCACCTGGCTGCTGATGATGCCTAAATGATCAGCCGTAGCCTTTCCCACCATCTCCTCTGCGCGCGCCTGCTTGCGCTTGTCATCCCGGTCGAAGCAATATACGAAAATATTGGTGTCCAGAAAATACCTATCGCTCATTCAAATCCTCGCGGGAAAAACGGCGGCCGGCAGAGACTTTTTTGAGATCACGCATCAATGAACCATAGCGATCATGAGCCACATCCCTGGCCGAATACCTGGCGAGCCACTCGCGAAAGACGTTATTCAGGGTGGTCTTTTCCTGTTGCGCGCGCAATCGGGCGCTTGCGATCAGCTTTTCCTCAGCACTCAATGTGATATTCTTTGTCACACTATTATAGTGTACACAAGAATAGTGTATGTCAAGCCTCAGTCCTCCACCGGCACGACCAGTTTTTCCATGATGTAGTCTTTGCGCTCGGGTGTGTTCTTGCCCATGTAGAAATTGAAGATGGGTGTGGATTCCACCTTGGGCGCGTATTCGACTTTGCTGAGGCGCATCTCTTTGCCGATGAATTGCGCAAATTCCTTGGGGCTGATCTCACCCAGTCCTTTGAAGCGCGTGATCTCCGGTTTGCCGCCTAATTCCGTGATGGCGCTTTCGCGTTCGGCTTCGCTGTAGCAGTAAATCGTCTTCTCCTTGTTGCGCACGCGGAAGAGCGGCGTCTCGAGCACATACACGTGGCCGTTTTGGACGAGTTGCTCGAAGAAGCGGAAGAAATACGTGATCATCAGGTTGCGGATGTGCATGCCGTCCACGTCCGCGTCGGTGGCGAGGATGACTTTGTCGTAACGCAGGCCTTCGGTGTTGTCCTCGACGTTGAGCGCCTGCATGAGGTTATACATCTCGTCATTCTTATACATGATGTCGCGCTTGAGGTCCCAGACGTTGAGCGGCTTGCCTTTGAGGATGAACACGGCCTGGTTGTTCACGTCCCGGCAACTGGTGATGGAACCGGCGGCGGACTGGCCTTCGCAGATGAAAACCATCGTGCCCTTGCCCTTTTCCTTCTTCTGGTCGAAATGGTTTTTGCAATCCTTCAATTGCGGGATGCGCAACGTGATGGCCTTGGCGCGTTCGCGCGCGAGCTTCTTCACGTTCTGCAATTCCTTCCGCAACTGCTGCGTGTCCGCAACCTTGGCGATGATGGTGTCGGCGATCTGTTTGTTGCGCTGAAAGAAGTGCAGCAACTCTTCGCGCACATTGTTGACGAGTTCGGTGCGGATCTCGGTGTTGCCCAATTTATTCTTCGTCTGTGATTCGAACACCGGGTCTTTCAGACGGATGGCCACGGCGCCGATCATGCATTCGCGCACGTCGTCGCCTTCGTATTTGCCATTGCAATATTCGTTCACGGCCTTGAGCAAACCTTCGCGAAACGCGCTCAGGTGCGTGCCGCCGTCCGCCGTAAATTGGCCGTTGACGAAAGAATAGAATGTCTCGCCGTAACGCGAATTGCTGTGCGTGAAACAAAATTCCAGGGTCTTGCCCGCGTAATGCAGCGGTGAATAGATGGGCTCGCTGCCGTCGCTCGCAAGATCTTCCATGACAAGGTCCATCAGGCCGTGACGCGATTGGAAAATTTTCGGCTCAGCCAACTCCGGCGTGTTCAGGATCAGTTTCAACCCCGTGTTCAGGTAGCTGTAATGGCGAAGGCGGCGCTCCACGAATTCCAGTTTGAACTGGCTGTCCTTGAAGATCTCCGGATCCGGCTCGAATTCGATAAACGTGCCGTTGGGCTCTTTGGTTTTGCCTTTGTCCTCTTTCTTGAGCTTGCCGATCTTGAACGAGGCTTCGGCGTATTCGCCCTCGCGATGGCTGCGCACAAAGAAGTTCTTCGACAGTGCATTGACCGCCTTGGTGCCGACGCCGTTGAGGCCGACGCTGAACTGGAAGACGTCGTCGTTGTATTTCGCGCCGGTGTTGATCTTGGAAACGCAATCCACGACTTTGCCGAGGGGGATGCCGCGGCCGTAGTCGCGCACGCTGACTTTGTTCTCGTCGATGGTGATCTCGACGTCCTTGCCGTGGCCCATGATGTATTCATCAATGGCGTTATCCACGACCTCCTTGAGCAGGACATAGCAGCCGTCGTCGGGGTTATTGCCATTGCCGATGCGCCCGATGTACATGCCGGTGCGCAGGCGGATGTGCTCCAGCGAACTCAGCGTCTTGATCTTGCTCTCGTCGTAAACATTCTTCGGTTTTTCAGCCATAAAAAATCTGTAACAGGAAAGATGAAATAAACCCTGCAGGAATGAAAATACAAACTCTTTGGGTCTTGGATAAATTTTGTCTGCCGCCTCATGTCAATCTAACTACTGTGCTTTTTGGTTAACCTCTTCGCTAAAGTTGCGACCCTTGCTGAACGACGGTCAATTATTTCATCAAGTGCATGCTCCATTATTTCAAACGCATCGAGCAAATCATCTCTACTAACCTCGGAATCATGGCTTCCCGAATTACCCAACCACTTCAACGCCATAAGCTCTTGCCCAATTGCTGGTTCGTTTTTTGCAAATGCATCTATTCTCTGATGAAGAGTTAAATCAAAATATCCTCCGGTTTTGTCCTTCTTTTTCTCGGGAATTCCTAAATGACCCATCAAACTTTCAAGGGCTACTCTAATTCTGCCCGCACAAGCGGCCCGGCTAGACCAAAATAGTGCGAACGATTCGCGAAGCTTTCGCATCACTTCATCAGGGCATTTTGCCGGGAAATCAAAAATATCAGGCATCGGATAACAAAGCTTTGGCACAAAATATTCTTCCCAATCCCAGTCGTCACCTGCCGGACCAAATTCGGGCTCCACGCCACCAATCCCTGCAATCGCGAATTCTTGCTTGCACCGTGATTCTGGACATTGTCCCCATGCGGTAAAAGCGAAAGTAATATTTGTGGGGTCCCAAGCGTCTTCATTGTGGGCACGTTTCGATTCGATTGTCTCTTTGCGAAGGAGTGATTTCGGCACTAGGGCAACAACTCCCTTTTTACAAACCGGACAAGTCCAGGGAGGGCACGAGTCCTTAGTCAAATATCCAGTCCAAAGATCGCGTTTCATAATTCAAATTGTTTATGAGTATCGGGTAAGAAGCAAACTCGAAGATTTTCGCCCCTTCATGTCGACAATAAATAACTTGAATAAAAGTTGACATGCGCACCCAATGTGTATTAAATGTGTGTATCCGTTAGGGAGTCCAAACGTACCTAGCGGCAGTAACTATGAAAATCAACAAGTCCGATCGGCGGACTGCTTGGGTTCTGATAAGGCCTAAAGGCGGGGAAATGGAGAAATCCTGATCCCATCAGACCGCGAACCCGAGTCAACGCTTACGCGTTAACTCTGAAGCGCATTGGCGCCTGAGGAGTTGTTCAGGAGCACAACAGTTGCATCTGTCGTTTTAGGACAACAAGTTCGACGCGGGAACAGGGGTCCTGGGCTGTCAGAGCAAAATTGGAGACGAAGAATGAGAATAAATTCTTCCGACATCAGTTTGCTACTGCCGGTCTTCTCTCCGTTACAAGGAGAGAAGACTCATGGCGGACAATACTGACGATACTAAACATCACGGAAAAGACCCGTTCGCGGAGAAGCTCAAAATTTATGAGCCGCTTCGCGTTCTTTCAAACAATGTTTCAAGAGCGAACAGCGCGGTTATCTGGATCGCAGCAATCTGCACGATTGGGTTGTTCACGCTGGCTGAGGCCAAAGCGCCTTGGTACGCGTACTTAATACTGGTCGTTCTTTCCACGAAATATTGTTTGTTCGCGGTCTGGCGAGAGAAAAATGGCAAATCAAAACAAATCAAATCCGCCCGAGAAAGTCCGCCTTAACCTGGAATTTCCATCTCCTATTTACAAACAGTTGGAGTCTGTCCAACAACGCAGCCATGCCGCATCACTGACCGAAGTATTGCGGCGTGCGCTGGCTTTATACGATTTGGCCACCGAGCATGCCGCTGAAGGTGGTGAAATTATTTTAGTGGATAACAAGGGCAAGCAAGAGAAGTTGCGGATTCTCTGATCAGTCTGACGCTCGCCCTCATCCCGGCGTGGACTCTCTCGCTCCCGCTCGTTCGGCCTAACGGCCTTTGTCCCGCTTTGCGTGACAAATTCCTTTCGCCAGTTCCCAACTGGCTCAAGTCTCCCCGGGGAGAAGGAGAATTGTGCGCCAACTCATGGAATGTTGGGCGTCGTTTTATTTCGGTCTGGCAACGTCAAATTGAGCGACCAATCTTTCCCAGGCAGGCAGGTCCGCGTAATGGGCGACAACGGTGAAATGTGTCTGGTTGGTCGCGGCCATGTACAATGACCAGTTATTATTGATGAACTCGGTTTCAGCCACGACCTTCGACAACGCCTGACGGTTGTTATCGGTCAACATTCTGGATCTCAATTGAAATTCGCGCGAGCCGAAACAGCCTAATTTGAGGAGTGCCTGCTTGTCCTGCTCCGAACCTGCCCGGTCTTGTGCGGCCTCCATTTTTTGGAGGTGATCCAAAAGACGGATGATTTCAGCGGAATCTTTGGCCGAAGGCGCCGGCAGGGGTTTGTCCGTCAATTTGGAAAACTGGGCTTCGACGCCGGATTCCTGCCGCTGACGTTTTATTTCATCCTTCTGCTGATTCATCATCTTTCGCAACTTTTCCAGTCCATCGGCCACCTCCCGGTTCTGCTGCGACCATGCCGTTTTGGGTTTGAAACTCACACCACTGTACGCCTTTTCCAGGTCGGGCAACTGCGCGCCTTCTTTTTTCACGCGTTCGATGATGCGGCCTGTTCCATCCATATCACAAAAGGCGTATGAATTGATGTAGGGCCCGACCAACTCCTGAAAGGTGCCGCCGGCGGTCACCAGTTCAAAACCCGAAATGCCCATGCCGCC